>ENA-OZKV01000005-OZKV01000005.1-human-gut-metagenome-genome-assembly--contig:-NODE-5-length-215004-cov-14.009733_pt1 | contig 215004 bp, 203 predicted proteins | sample MGYA00244829_ERZ653770 | MGnify/ENA primary metagenome ERZ653770 (study PRJEB26926, sample SAMN06165244) | human gut metagenome | biome: ENVO:00009003; feature: ENVO:2100002; material: ENVO:00002003... | reverse complement strand
CCCTAGAGTTCGTCGGCAGCGTCAGATGTGTATAAGAGACAGCATATTATAGCATTTATAGCTGTTTTTTGCAATATTATGTCGTAAAATTAATATTTTGCGACATACTTTATCAAACTCCCCTCATCAATCATTATCCTCTTACAATCTTTCCCTGATATAGTTTCTTCTTGATCATATTGATTCCAAATGCTTTCTGACATGCCTTAACATTGCTTAATTCATTCTCTGTTATTATCGACATGCATATTGCCTTATTGCCATCACGGCCGCATCTTCCGCATCTGTGCAAATAATCTACCGGATTCTGCGGTAATCCGATATTAATAACACAATTAAGTTTCTTAAAATCCAATCCACGTGCCGCAACATCTGAACACACCAGATAATCAACTTTACCTGCTGCAAACTTATCTATAAGCTGTCTGCGGGTATTCTTATCGCAATCTGCATTAAGACAACCGGCATTATAATGATGATATTCCAATTTCTGCGTAATTTCCTCTGTATCATATCTGGAATTTGAAAAAATAATACAATGTCCGGTATTCAATGCCTTTATAGCCTTACGGACCGTCTCAATCTTATCCCTGCGTTCTACCACAACATACATATGTTCGATATTGGCCGGTATGGTTATCTTATCATTTGCAAAAATCTTCGTAAAATTATCTGCAAGCAATCCTGCCGTATTCTGGGTCGACACACTAATTGTAGCTGAATAAAGCATGATCTGGATATCTCTCATAAAACACTTACGAAGTGTAAGAATACCTTCAATATTATCCTTATTAACAAGCTTATCGGCCTCATCTATTATAAATGTGCGTACATTATGAACCGATATACGGCGTTCCTGAATAAGCTCATATATACGCTGATATGTGCCTACAACGATATTAGGCTTGCTTTTCAATGTCTGAAGCTGCCGCTTTGTATTCACTCCGCCAAATAAAGCCGCCGCAGTTACCGAAATTCCTGATTTATTGGAAAGCTGGTTAATCTCACTGCAAATCTGTATGCATAATTCCTTTGATGGTGCAATTATAACTGCATACAATGTATGATTATCAGCATTGGCAGATATCGTTGGTAACAGATACGCAAAAGTCTTGCCTGTACCCGTACCCGAACATCCCATTATATTACGTCCTGATAATGCAGGTTCAATACTCTCCTGCTGTATCGAGGTGAGCTTGTCTATGCCTAATTTATGCAGTCCTGATATTAATCTGTTATCTAATTCCATATTATTCCCTTTCAGATTATCTGCCGGTATAAAGCAGATTGTGTTAAAACTTAATAATATGATTATATCAAAAAAAATAAAATTTGCATATACTTTATCGAAAAGAGGTAAATTAAGGTCATATTTTTCAAAAATCCGGCACGCATGATGCGTGCCGGGAAAATATATGCCGGAATTAAACCGGCGGTTTAAGGGGTGGCAAATTAATGTACAGAATCTGCATAATATATCACAATCATGTTATCTCCTGCATTTATGTCATCAGTCGTAAGATTGTTAATATCCTTCAACTGTTCCATATAATCATATATACTGTCATAATAATCATAATCAATATTCGCCTGTGCTATTGACCAGAGTGTATCTCCCTCGTCGACTGTAATATTGGTAAAATATGTATCTGATGCCGAAGCATGTCTCTTGCTCTGACCTTTGACAATTACACTGCCCAGTACAAATGAAATTAACATAATACAAAATAATATGGCAAAAATCACTGCCTTATAAGAGATCATAGTGCTTCTTCTGGTAATTGCTGTCATATGTATACCTCCTGGTTTCCTGAATATCGCATCCGTTCGAATATCTGTTCGATATATTGTTATAATAACACCCGAACAGATGTTTGTCAACATAAAAAAACGAACATTTTTTCGGAACTTTTGTTTGCTTTTCCTCCTGACATGTGATAATATATATTTAAATAATTTACAGTCTGTATACACAGAATAAGGAGATTACATATGGCTAACGGAAAGATTACTATTAAGCAGCAGGCGATTCTTGAATTTATTAAAGAACAGATTCTTGCCAAGGGTTACCCTCCTTCGGTAAGAGAGATCTGCGAAGCTGTCAATCTTAAGTCCACCTCCAGTGTACATGCACATCTGGAGACACTTGCAAAGAACGGTTATATCAGAAGAGATCCTACCAAGCAGCGTGCCATCGAGATTATAGATGATGATTATGCAATTACACGCCGTGATGTGGTTAATATTCCTATCGTCGGAACCGTAGCTGCGGGACAGCCTCTTCTGGCTGTTGAGAATATCGTCGATTACTATCCTGTACCGGTTGACATGGTACCTAATGAAGAGCTTTTTATGCTTAAAGTCAAGGGAGAAAGCATGATTAATGCGGGAATACTTCCGGGTGATGCTATAATCGTTGCAAGACGCAGCACAGCATCGAACGGCGAAATGGTTGTAGCTCTTGTCGATGACTCCGCTACAGTTAAGACATTTTATAAAGAGAACGGTCATTACAGACTTCAGCCGGAGAATGATTACATGGAACCGATTATTGTTGATCATTGTACTATTATAGGTAAGGTAATCGGACTGATAAGAATTGGCATCTGATATTTATACAATAACAGACAGCATCTGAGGGGTTCCTCATTTATGCTGTCTGTTATTTATCTCTCTGTTCTTTTTTGTAATTCATAAAGGAGTTCTGCTGCTGTCCGGTTAAGTCTTGCATTATATGCATATGGCGCTATCTCACATAACGGTTCAAGCACGAAGAAACGGTTGGCCATATCTATATGCGGTACCGTAAGCCTTGAGGTATTAATAATCTGCTCATCATATAACAGAATATCCAGGTCAAGTGTTCTTGGTCCCCAGTGGATTTCGCGTGTTCTTCCGGCTTCTTTTTCAAGTGTGTTAAGATATGTTAAGAGGTTATCAGGTTCAAGATATGTCTCTATCTGTACAACACCATTAATAAAATCCGGCTGTTCAACTCCTCCGTAAGGCTTGGTATTTATCAATGAAGATTCCTTTATAACTCGTATTGAAGCATTATTTTTCATGGCATCCAATGCGCTTCTTATTATAAGCATAGAATCACCTATATTGGATCCCAGTGCTATATATGCCGTATGCCATTTACGGGTTATTGTAACCGATACATTCTCAAGCGGAAGTCCGACAGGTGCCTCTGGTTTGTATATAGTAAGTGTAAGCTCGCGTATAAGCTTTGAATATTTAAAAATATGTGCCGCAAGATTATTTGCAACAGCTTCTATAAGATTATATCTGTTATTTTGCATATAATCTGTGATAACATGACTTAGTTCGGCATAATTTACGGATTTATCGAGATCGTCAGTAATGCCCGCCTGATATGTATCCACGCCAAGTCTGGCTGACACATAGAAATTCTGGCCGTTTATCTGTTCATCCCTGAACACGCCGTGATTACAGTATATTTTCAATTTGTCTATTGATATTGTATCCATTGTATTCCGCCTTTACGAATTCATTATTGCTTCCGTCATCTTGACAGCACGATAATTTTCCTTGACATCATGCACTCTTACGAACATACAATGATTCAGTGCTCCGATTACCGAGGTTGCAACGGTTCCTTCCACTCTCTCGTCCTTGGGAAGATCAAGAGTAAGGCCGACAACCGATTTACGTGAGGTTCCCAACAGAACCGGATAACCCATGTCGGATAATCTGTCAAGATACTTGATCACCTGAAGATTCTGCGTGTAATCCTTGCCGAAACCAACACCGGGATCCAGGATTATCTTATCATCCGATATCCCTGCTTTATGCGCAAGCCTTACACACTCCTTCATATCATTAATATAGTCAGTCATAAAATCCGAATACGGGTTCTTATCAATATCACGATTGTGCATAAGACAGCACGCAACATTGGCATCTGCGATAACCGATGCCATTTCCGGATCGTATTTAAGTCCCCATATATCATTGATCAGGTCGGCGCCGCTTGCAAGTCCCGCCTTCGCGACCTTACTTTTATATGTATCAAGGGAGATAACAATGTCCGTTTCTTTCTTAATCTTTTCAATAATCGGACAGACTCTTTCGATTTCCTCCTCGTCAGAGATCATCGTATATCCCGGTCTTGTCGATTCACCGCCGATATCTATGATATCCGCACCGTCATTAATCATTTCGAGCGCATGCTTAAGCGCTGCTTCTTTATTATTATAACGTCCTCCGTCTGAAAAAGAATCCGGGGTAACATTAAGGATTCCCATTATGTGAGTATGTTTTTCATTGTAATTTCTGTTTCCGATAATCATTATCTAGCACCTGCCATTGTCAAAAAAGTATTGCGAAGTTCAGCATCTTCGGTAAATATTCCCTTGGAAGAAATTGTTACCGTACGGCTTCCCGGTTTCTTGATTCCGCGCATTGTCATACACATATGCTCTGCCTCAATAATAACCATTGCGCCCTTAGCATCAAGATTCTCCATAATAGCATCCGCAATCTGCACAGTCATACGTTCCTGGAGCTGAGGCCTTCTCGCATATACTTCAACCGTTCTTGCAAGCTTACTAAGGCCTGCTACACGACCATTGGGAATATATGCAATATGCGCTTTTCCGTAAAAAGGCAAAAAATGATGTTCACACATAGAGTAAAATGTTATATCTTTTTCTATTATCATATCCGTATTCTGCGTTGAAAAAGTTTTACTAAGATGAACTGATGCATTCTCATTAAGTCCGGCAAAAATTTCCTCATACATCCTGGCAATCCTGTCAGGTGTCTCAACAAGGCCCTCCCTTGACGCGTCCTCACCGATTCCTTCTATTATAAGCTGCACGCCCTGTTTTATTTTATCTTTGTCCATATTTTCTGTAAGCCTCCTTCACTAATGCAAGATGTGCCAATGAACCGCATGCTATAACTTTATTTTCACCGGCCATATCAAAAGCAAGTGATACCGCTTTATAAATATCTGCCTCATATCCAACTTCTATATCATAATATTTTTTGATATATTCTGCAAGGTCTTTAGCAGGAAAAGAACGCGGATTATCCGGTGCCATTGTCGTTATAACCGAATCTGCCAAAGGCATGATATGCTCAAGCACACCGCGCGTATCCTTATCCTTGAACATTGCAAGAATAATCACGGATTTTTCATCTCCGTAAAGCCTGCGGTAACTGTCAGCAAAAGCTGCCGCTCCGGCCGGATTATGTGCCCCGTCAAGAATAAGCATCCTTTTATTATCGTTAAGGATTTCAAACCTTCCCGGCCACTTCATGTTGTACATACCGGCTCTAATGATATCATCAGTCAGATTATATCCTTTATTACGAAGTCGGTCCACAACTTCCAATGCGATTGCGCCATTCACTGCCTGATATTCTGCCGGAGTATTCAGCCTGATATCTTTATATCCGCGGTAACTGAACACAAGTTCATTATTACCTGTATTACAGATTATATTCTCATCATCTATATAATATATATCACTTTGGGTCTGCACGGCACGTTCCGTTAAGACGGATGAATATCGTTCATCCTTGTATGCAGCCACATCCACACCGGGCTTTATTATTCCCGCTTTACATTCCGCTATTTTCTCAATAGTATCACCTAAGAATGACATATGGTCCATCGAAACCGGTGTAATTACCGAGCAGATAACGTCAGACATAACATTGGTTGCATCAAGTTCACCACCCATGCCACATTCAACAATGGCAATATCACATTTCATGCGGTCAAAAAACATAAATGTCGCCGCCGTCTCTATCTCAAACCTTGTAGGGCAGAGATTTTCATCGCACACAGACACCGTATCTGTTATAACCCGGGCAAAGTCATCTTCACTTATATTTACCCCGTTAAACGATATTGTCTCAAGCGGATCAAATACGGCAGGTGAACAATATCGTCCGATGCGGTAACCGGCCATAGTAAGCACGGATGTTAAGAAAGCACCTACGGAGCCTTTTCCGTTGGTGCCTGCAATATGAACGGCCCGCACTTTATTCTGCGGGTTTCCCAATCTTGTTAATAATTCAGAAATATTCTCAAGACCCGGCCTGCTTCCAAGACCGTTAAGACTGTCAAGATATTCTGTCGTTTCCCTATAGTTCATTACAAATCCTCTATTTCAACGTTGGTTCCATCGCTCCAGATTCGCTCAAGGTCATAGAAGAAACGTTCTTCCTTTGAAAAAACATGCACAATAACATCGCCGAAATCCATAAGTATCCAGCCTGAATTATTATTTCCTTCAACCTGTTTTAATTTGACACCGGCTTCGAGTAGTTTCTCTTCCACACTGTCGGCAATAGCCTGAACCTGATTGACATTGCTTCCGTTGGTAACTATAAAATAATCCGCAATTACCGATACTTTTGATATATCGATTATTCTTGTGTTTTCGCCTTTTTTATCGCTTATGGCCTCATATGCTGTTTTAAGAATGTCTTTTGAGCTCATAAAACCGTTCCTTTCTTATCTGTCCTTATAAAAATCCCTTGTCTTTACCGTCATTTCATCTATGCATTTTTTCTTACCCTTAAGGTAATTAAGTGTATCATCAGATATAACATACACACATCTGTCAAGATTTTCAAAAGCAAGTCTCCTGATATATGCAAGATTCGGCTGTCTGGTTCTTCCGGGTTCCATATAATCGGCCGTAAATACGATTTTCTCAAGGAGTGTCATATCCGGTCTGCCGGTTGTATGCCACGTTATCGCGCTTAGAACCGCCTCATCCCCCACACCGTACCTGTGAGCAGCATAATATGCGCCAAGTTTGCCATGAAGAAGAAAAGGGTTATCACGTTCACTTTCTGTAACGTCAATGGAATGTTTCAGAGCTTTTTCAAGCATCTGTGCATCACTCATGCACTTCGCATTATCATGAAGCAGACCGGCAATCATCGCCTGACATAGCAGCTCGTCCTCTGTGCCCTCAGGTGCATAATGCATTGCAAGTGCAGCCGCCGTATACATAACGCCTAGTGTATGTGTCATACGGCTTTCATCAATATATTTTGAAAGTTTGTGTCTTATTGCGTCAAAATCATATTCTGCCATAATATTATACCTGCTTTGTATATAAATTATTTGTCCGGATATATTCCATAACCTGTTCCGGTATATACTGTTTTACATCTTTGCCTTCAGAAATCATCTGTCTTAACATGGTAGAACTTATATCGGTATCGGGCATACTCAAAAAATGCGTAACCGCACCGTATTTTGTACCGTACTCACCAGCCTTACACTCAAGCTCTGCCGTCGGTATTCCATCCCTGCAGGCACATGCTATCTGGGCTTTTGCCATTATTATCTCAGGATGAAACCATGTATCAAGTGCCATATACGAATCCGCGCCCAGTATAAAACACAGATTCGGATTCTCCTCATACAAAATACTTAAAGTCCTCGCCGTATATGATGCGCCATCCATCTTAAGTTCCATGTCAGAAACTTCAAACCTGTCGTTATAACCGATTGCCAGCTTTGTCATGTTAAACCTGTGTTCGCTATCGGTAATCATGCGGTTTCTTTTGTGCGGCGGAACAGCCGCCGGGATAAAAATAACCTTCGTCAATTCAAGCTCCGACAATGCGTACTCCGCAAGCTTAAGATGCGCCATATGAATCGGATCAAAAGTACCTCCGAGTATGCCGATTTTACCGGTTACATTCATATTATGCCTGCTTTTTACCGGCCTTCGGAAGTTCTATTTTACGATGTTTTTCATCCTTGGCCTGTTTGTATAATACAATTTTCTTGCCGATTACCTGTACAAGCTGTGAACGTGTACGTTCCGCAAGTATTACTCCGAGTTCCTTCGGATCATCTGCGCAGTTCTGAAGAACACTTATCTTTATAAGTTCTCTTTTCTCAAGCGCTTCCGACACCGCATTGACGAATTCCGGTGTTATTGAACTCTTGCCGCACTGAAAAATCGGTTCGGTTGTCATGGCAAGACCTTTTAAATATGCACGCTGTTTGGTTGTCATATATTATCCTCCTGTTATCTGTAATAATCAAATTCCAAATCGCCGAGATAAACCGTGTCGCCTTCCTCAATACCGAGTTCTTCAAGCTTCTCGATTATTCCCTGCTCTTTCATGAATTTCTGGAAGAATGAAAATCCCTTTTCATCATCCAGATTCGTATATCCAAGCATTCTGTCAACACGCGGTCCTTCAATGACAAACGCATGCTCATCCGCCTTGTATACGTCAATCGGAGTGCTGTCATCATACATCTCTTCCGGATAGTATTCACGCTCATATACGACCGGTTCCGACGGACATTCATCAAGCAGATGTCTTACCGCATAGAGAAGTTCCCGAAGCCCTTTGCCCGTTGCCGCCGAAATAGGGAAAACCTTGATTCCCTTCGGTTCAAACTCATCGCGAAGCTTCTGAACCGGATCCTCATCCTCCGAATATATCAAATCTATCTTATTGGCTGCTATAACCTGCGGTTTATCCGCAAGTTCTGCATTGTATGCCTTTAATTCCGAATTAATTTTGTTGATGTCGTCTATAGGATCCCTGCCCTCACTTGATGCCGCATCAACCATGTGAATAATAACTTTGGTTCTTTCAATATGCTTTAAAAATTCATGACCGAGACCGACGCCTTCCGATGCACCCTCTATAAGTCCCGGAATATCAGCGATGACAAAACCGTCAGCGCCGTCTAAGTCCACCACGCCAAGGTTAGGATTAAGTGTTGTAAAATGATAGTTGGCAATCTTCGGTTTGGCATTACTTACCATTGAAAGAAGTGTTGATTTTCCGACATTCGGAAAACCTACCAGTCCGACATCCGCTATCACCTTAAGCTCAAGTCTTACCCATAATTCTTTGGCCTGCTGTCCCGGCTGGGCATATTTAGGGACCTGCATAGTGGCCGTGGCGTAATTTTTGTTACCTTTGCCGCCGCGTCCGCCTCTTAATATGGTGACTTTCATATTGTCACCCGACATGTCGGCAATAATCTTGCCTGAAGTGTCGTCTTTTATAATAGTTCCTTCCGGAACCTTAATGATAAGGTCGGCGCCATCCTTGCCGTGACAAAGTCTTTTGCCGCCTTCCTCTCCGCTTTCTGCAACATATTTGCGGGTATGTCTGAACTCTCCAAGCGTATTGAGTCCCTTGTCAACTTCAAATATGATATCTCCGCCGCGTCCGCCGTCACCGCCGTCCGGGCCGCCTGCTGCGACAAAAAGTTCACGTCTGAAACTTACGTGTCCGTCGCCGCCCTTGCCTGATTTAATAAATATTTTTGCGCTGTCTGCGAACATATGCTGCCTCCTTACATAAACACAGAAAGCTCCAAATCCAATGGATTCGGAGCTTTGATAAAACTTGCTTTACTCTTCTGCTGCAACCGGATATACAGAAACCTGCTTCTTGTCTCTGCCTTTTCTCTCGAATCTTACAATACCGTCTGCTGTAGCAAACAATGTGTCATCGCCACCACGTCCGACATTAACGCCCGGGAGAATCTTTGTTCCACGCTGTCTGTAAAGAATGTTTCCGGCTAATACGAACTGTCCGTCAGCTCTCTTTGCACCTAATCTCTTAGACTCTGAGTCTCTGCCGTTCTTAGTAGAACCAACACCTTTTTTATGAGCGAAAAACTGAAGGTTAAGTTTTAACATAAGTGTTACACCTCCTTGAATGTCTTATGCAGCCGTGATACTAATAATCACGGTATTTAATCGATACGTTCCCCGGATAGTCCCGTGCAATCTCCGTAAGCCCTAATTCAAGCGATTTAAAGAAAAGCTCTGATTCATTACTTACCGCACCGTCTATCTGGAACTCAATAATTGCTCTTCTGTCATTAATATTCTCATCAAACTTGTCATGAGTAAGCTTCTCAATCGAGTTAATGGTATTAATGATGAGTGCCGAAACCGAGGCACATACTACATCGGTTCCTCTCATGCCGTGTCCGGCATGTCCTTTGGACTGAAATCCGATAATATCACCGGACTTCCGATAAAAAATTATATTCGTCATAGACCTGGTTATTAAGCGTTGATTGACTCAATCTTAACCTTTGTGAATAACTGTCTGTGACCGTTCTTCTTGTGATAGCCTGTTTTTCTCTTGTACTTGTAAACAACGACTTTCTTGTCTTTGCCTTCACATACAACAGATGCAGTAACTGATGCTCCGGCAATTGTCGGGTTACCGATTACGGTTTCTCCATCACTTACGAGAAGAACTTTATCGAATGTTACAGTTTCACCATCTGCAACTCCGAGCTTCTCAACTTTGATAACGTCGCCCTCAGATACTTTGTACTGCTTACCACATGCTGCAATAACTGCGTACTTCATCTTGGTTTCCTCCTATTATCAATACTCGCCAGCTATGGTGGTCTTATCGACACTTACTACCTCGCTGTGCGGCACACTAGATTATATTAATATATACAAAGGGATTTGTCAAATGTTTTTTCAAATAAATTATGAATTTTCCATATACCTTCTCACCAGATTCAGCCCGTCCACCGGCACACAGAATTCCGGGGAATGGTTCACGCATGCTTTGTATACTTCATCAATCGCAAACCATTTCACGGACTCAACTTCGTCCGCCTGAAGCGTAAGTGCATTGATGTCGACCGATTCGGTGTAAAGATACACAAAAGCCACTTCGCAGTCCCTAAACGGCTTGCCGAAAAATTCTCTTTCATATTGGATCGGGAATTTGCCGATGTATGTAAGAGCGGCAGGCTCCGCTTTGATTCCCAGTTCTTCACCAAGTTCCCTTAAAGCAGAATCAAGCGGTTCATCCCCGGCCCTTATATGACCTGCGGATGAGGTATCATATCTGCCCGGAAAAGAGTCCTTATTATACGAGCGCTGCTGCAAAAGAACCTCACAGCCATTGTCAGTATTGCGCACGATCCATATATGCGCCGTCCTGTGCCTTATCCCTTTATCATGCGCAACAGTTCTCTGAATAGTTTCTCCGGTAGGTATTCCGTTCTCATCTACAATGTCAAAAATCTCCATACATCCAAATTCTCCGTATCACAATTATTACAGGCTTAATCCAGACTCATATTTTATCAGCCTTTTGGAATCTGGCCATCGACATACAGAATATGATCAACAAGCCAGTCAGTGAGATATTTTAGAATTCCCATAATCTGTTCGTCCTGATCTTCTATCTCATCATTATGATTTTCCATGAATTCTTCAAGTTTGTGTATAAATTCCTGATGCTGAATTTTCTGCGTAAATAACTTCTTATAATTGATGGATTCCATGTACTGTTCTTCATCAGTGAAATGTTTTACCGTATAATCATGAAGATTCTTCAATATTGCGTCAATCTTATCATATTTATCCGGTGTAAACTCGTCATGAAGAAGCTCATATGCCTCGTCTGCATATTTAAACAACTGCTTGTGTTCTTCGTCAATCATATCTATTCCGATATAATATTCTGGTTTCATTTCATACATAATTAATTCCTTCTTTCATTTTAAGATTTTAGTATTTTTTTGAATGTCCTTGCAAAAATAGTGGTACATATTACAACAGCGATTATGTCCGCTGCCGGTTCCGCATAATACACGCCCATTACATCACCGCCCATGGCAGCCGGGAAAATTATTGCAAAAGGTATAAGTAATATGACCTTACGGAGCAGTGCAATAAAAAGTGATATTTTGGCCTGGCCTAATGCCATGAATGTTGTCTGGCAGCTCATCTGCAGTCCGAAAATAAGCATTCCGAATACAAATACCGGAAGCACACGCTTTATAAGAGTTCTTAACGCCTCGCTGTCACCGAATAACAATGCATAGAATCCCGGAAAAACAATTGCACTTAAAGCCATAAGTGCCGACACGCTTGTCATCACTATGATCAGACGCTTAAATGTCGCACGCACCCTGTCCGGCTTACCGGCTCCGTAGTTATAGCTCATTATAGGCTGTACACCCTGGCCGAAACCGTTAATAGGCGTTGTGATTAACTGCATGACACTCTGCAGGACCGTAAGTGATGCCACATACAGATCACCGCCGTATTTCTTGAGGCCGTGATTGAGCACAATGGAAATCATTGCCTCCGTCGCCTGCATGATAAAAGGCGACACTCCAAGTGCCGATATGCTTCCGATAAGACGTATATCCGGCTTTATATTGCATATCTTAATGCGAAGACTTGTCTTTGGCAAGAAAAGGAAACGCATAACCCATGCCGCCGACAGAAACTGGGATATAATCGTCGCAACAGCCGCACCCTTGACGCCCATGTTAAATCCGAATATAAGGACCGGGTCGAGTGCTATATTGACAATGGCTCCGATGAGGACCGAAATCATCGCAACGGAGGATTTACCCTGCGCGGTTATGAACATATTAAGTCCCACCGCAATCTGTACAAAAATTGTACCTATAAGATATATCGAAATATAATCATCCGCATATACATATGTTGCATCGGATGCACCTATAAGATACAGGAAAGGCTTTTTTACAATATAGAATACTGCCATAAGCACAACAGAAAATACTAAAATCATAAAAAAAGAATTTCCGAGTATTTTCTCCGCACGCTTCTTGTCGCCCTTTCCCATTGCTATCGCGGCAAGCGGTGCCCCTCCGGCCCCGGCAAATGCCGCAAATGCGGAAATTACTATTATTACAGGCATTGTGAGGCCAAGACCCGCAAGCGCGTTTTCTCCCACGTCTTTTATTCTTCCGACATATATCCTGTCCACTATGCTGTACAGAATATTGACTATCTGTGATATCATTATCGGAATACCCATGGAAATCATAAGCTTCCATATATTCCCTGTTCCGAGTTTCTCTTCGCTCTGCATGTTATTTCTTCCTTTGAGTAAATTTCATAAATGCTGCCGCCGCAACGATTCCGTCACTGTGGACGCACATAACGATATAACCGTCGTCACATGATTTTTTTCTCACTGATATTTCTTCGCCTTCAAAGCACTGTGTTATATAATGCAGCTCAATATCACTAAGGATCCTGTCTTCATAGAAAGCTCCGTCAAAAGCATCCATAAGCAGATTCACATAACGAAGGTTCGTCATATGCCTGTTCTTGTCGGTATCAGTGTATCGTATTACATATCTGTAAACCTCATCCGTCCCATCTGCATTCTTGGGAAGCCTGGTAAACGGTTCAAGCTGCAGCTGTCTGTCAACCGCTGCGTTCTCCGGAAAATCTATACAGGAAGGCTTCGTAAGATGCCCTGCTTTCATATCAACCAGGCAGCTTTCAAGCCGCCCTGTTGCCACCTGCTTTCCGTTACAAGTGATTTCAATCGCCTGATGGGTAACAGCGGTTGTTTTCATTTTCTCAATCCATGTATTGATTGTTACCGGATGCTCAAACCCTGTTTCTTCCACGAGGTGCATACGGTATTTGGTATACATCCAGCATATACCGTACTGCTCCGGGATTGTATCATTGCCTTTACCGAAATCATGCATATGCCTTGTCGCGGCATCCTGAAAGAAATTCAGATAGCCTCTTATTCCGATATATCCGTTTTCATCCGCCTCTCTTAACTGAGGCATATAATCATATTCCATGATATAATCTCCGTTTAAAATAATTTCAAGGGACATGTCCCACATTTTCTGTACATTCTGGCTTCCACATAATAGCCGCATTTAAGGCATACTCCTCGTTCAAGATACTTACAGGCAAGACAGGTATCAAGTCTCTGCCGGTACACATCCGGCAATGCCCTGTCATTTTCCGGCGTATCTGCCTTATATTTATTGACGATTTCAAATGCTGTCTTATCGTCAATGGCATTAAGCAGACACCTGACACATCTGAGCTTTTTAAGCGGATTGCCGATACTATTTTCTGACATGGCATATCACCGTAACAACCGAAGCAGCCGGAAGTTTAACAATACGTTCCCCACCGTTCCAGTCATCAGTCATATATTCAGGTACTATATTCTCCGGATTGTCAAATGTGTTGCATGCGTGGACGTCTCCGGTAAGCACAGTAATTTCCACCGGTCGGGTAAAAAGCACATTTTCTGAAAACTCGACTTTTACCTCAACTTCATCATTAAGTGAAGCATTGGAAAGAGTAATAGTCACCGTATCATCCTTTACGGATACGGACTGCGATACGGCTCCGACCGATATATCATCACTGCCCACAGTTACTTCATCAACACTGCTTTCCACCAGTTCGGCCCCCTGATGATTCTTATACATTCCGAACACATAATATGTCGGGGTCTTAACGATATCCTTTCCTTCAGTAAGAATCATTGCCTGCAGAACATTAACCATCTGGGCAATATTGGCCATTGATATGCGGTCACATCTTGCATTGAAAATATTAAGATTTGCCGCTGCCACAATGGCATCCCTTATCGTATTCTGCTGATACAGAAATCCCGGATTGGTTCCCGGTTCCACATCATACCAGGTTCCCCATTCGTCCACTATAAGGCTTATATCGTGTTCAGGATCGTATTTATCCATAATTTCAAGGTGTTTATCGATTATATCCGCTATGTGAAGAGTTTTTTGAATTGTAATATAATATTCTTTATCATCAAATTCCGTTGCACTTCCCTTATGCTCCCAGTTTCCCAGAACTGTGTAATAATGAAGGCTTATCGCCCTGGCATGCAATCTGTTGATACGTTTCATAAGTTCTTCGGTCCAATGATAATCATCGGAATTTGGACCGCATGCTATTTTGTACAGGTGGTTGTCACCACAGTCCTTACAGAACTGCTGATAGCGTTTGTATTCGGATGCATAATATTCAGGGTCCATGTTTCCGCCACATCCCCAGTTCTCATTGCCGATACCGATATATTTAACTTTCCACGGCTGGGTTCTTCCATTCGCCACACGCTCATTGGCTACGGATGATCCCGCCGGTGCCGTCATATATTCAATCCATTCTGATGCTTCTCTTACGGTACCGCTGCCAAGATTAAGCGCGATATACGGCTCACAACCTATCTGGCTGCACAATTCCATAAATTCGTGCGTTCCGAAGCTGTTATCTTCTACCACGCCGCCCCAGTTGGTATTAACCATGTGGCGCCTGTCTGCTTTATCTCCGATGCCGTCACGCCAATGATATTCGTCTGCAAAGCATCCTCCCGGCCATCTTAATACCGGCACTCCGATTTCCTTCAATGCGTCAACTACATCCTTACGCATTCCGTTAACATTAGGAATATCAGAATCATCCCCAACGTATATTCCGTCGTATATACATCTTCCGAGATGTTCAGAAAACTGTCCGTATAATTCCGGTGATATGATTTTTCCTGTCTTATTTCCAATTTGCAAAGTTGTTTTAAGCATTTCGTTCTCCTTTTAGTATTTCATGTAATGGTTTTTTGATTTTCTTACGCGTTACCTCCATAAGGTCAAGGCCCGTAAATTCCACAAAAACGGCCTTGACGGGGTCTGCAGCAAGATATTTTTTCATTGTATCCTGAATTGTATTACGGTTATCTTTCTCACAGAGATTGATGAAATCAATAATTATAATTCCTGATATGTTACGCAGTATAAGCTGTCTGGAAATCTCCGCACAGGCTTCAAGATTAGTCTTTAAAAAAGTCTTCTCCCTGTCCGCGTTACGGCCGTCAAATTTGCCCGTATTCACATCTATTACCGTCAACGCTTCAGTAGGTTCGATAACAAGATATCCGCCCGATTTGAGCCACACACGCTTGTCTAAGGCATGTTCCAGCCTCGATTCCATTGAATAAGCCTTGATAAGCGGCAGCAGTTTATCATCATACAGACGTACGGGCGTATCATAGTCCTGTTTTGCAAGGAATCCGGCAAGTTCTTTATTGTCAGTTACAATCTCGTCATCCGGACCGAGTCTGTAAGAGGATATGTCACTTAACATCCCATTGTCAGACTCCTTTAGCAATGTAAAAGCCGGTCTGTGATATGCCTTATCCAGAATATTCCTATATTCTTCTGTCAGACGCTTCAGTTCTGCCTCAATCTCATCCGCAGATGCATTAACCGCATCGGTTCTTATAATAAAACCGTAATCATCGGTAACATATGGCATGACTATGGCTTTAAGTTTGTCAGCCAATATTTTGTCGGTAATCTTATGTGAAACCCCGACACGTCCGGCCTGTTCCCGTGTTATAGCCGCATATTTTCCTCCAAATGATATAATACTCGATACTAACGGCGCCTTAGACTTAATTCCGTCCTTAAGGACCTGGACAAGCATCAGATCTCCCATGCATACTTTATCCGTATTTTTCCTGTTAAGGAACAACGGACGCGGGTTATCCTTTATCGAAAAATAGCAGACCTCCCCGGGTGCAATTTCAACAAAAGCCGCATCAATATTACGCACAATGTCACGCACTCTGGCAACATATATGTTGCCCAGTACGCTTTCTTCATTGTCATATATACCGATGCGGATTTCCCTGTTGTCCTCAAAAAGCATTGACAGATTTCCGGATGTATTATTCATGTTATAATCAGTTATAACTAATTTCTTCATTACCTGCCGGTCAACTCCTTAAAAAAGCATGAATGTGCTCCGGTATGGCACGCCGCTCCCGCCTGTCTTACAATGGCAAGGATCGTATCATTATCACAGTCAAGCTTCATCCCGGATACATACTGGTAATGCCCGGACGTGAGTCCCTTTATCCATAATTCCTGACGGCTTCTGCTGTAATATGTCATCTTACCGGTTGCTATGGTCATATTATAAGCCTCTTCATTCATATAAGCAACCATTAAAACTTCTCCGGTTCCTTCTTCCTGCACAACAACCGGAATCATTCCGTCAGAATTAAGCTTAAATTCGGAATATGGTATTTCACTCTTGAATACCGGAAATTCCTTAACGGCAGCGGCCACATCAATTCTGCGCTCATATATCGCCTTACCCATAATTGCACCCTTTATTCCGGCTGCATTTAATGCTCTCAGATCATCCATGGAAGATACTCCTCCTGAGGCGATCACATCAAGTCCGGTCTCTTCTGTGAGTCTCTTTGTCATCTCAACATTCGGTCCGCAGAGCATACCGTCCTTGGAAATGTCAGTATATACTATATGCCTGACTCCCATTTCTTTCATGGCATTGCAAAGTGAAACTGCGCTTGTACCGGACACCTCGCCCCATCCTTCAATGGCAACCATGCCATCCCTGGCATCGACACCGGCTACTATGTGATCACTTCCGAACCGCTCGATTGCTTTTCGCACAAATTCAGGTTCCTTAACTGCTTTGGTTCCGATTATAACCCTGTATATACCGTATGAGAGCACTCTCTCAATATCTTCCATTGTTCTTATTCCGCCGCCGAGTTCACACGGAACAGTAACCGAACCGACTATTTTTTTGATGGTCTCTTCATTAACCGAATGTCCTTTAAGTGCTCCGTCAAGGTCAACCAGATGAATGAACGTCGCACCGTTCTCCTCAAAATAGCGTGCTACCTTATACGGTTCGTCACTGTATACGGTCATATTGTCAAATTCGCCCTGTTTTAAGCGGACGCATTTGCCGTCTTTTAAATCTATGGCAGGATAAAGCTGCATTTTAAAGTGCTCCTTTCGTGGACGGAAGTCCGTGTACTCTTTCATCATAGGAAACCGCTTCATCAAGCGCCCGTGCAAATGCCTTAAACATTGCCTCGATTATGTGATGGGCATTTTCACCGTACATCTCTTTTATATGGAGATTCATTCCCGCCGAATATGAAACAGCATAGAAAAATTCCTTTACCATTTCCGTGTCAAAATATCCGACACGTTCGGTATTAAATGTACCGTCAAATACAAGATACGGTCTTCCCGATAAGTCGATTGCACAAATCACCAATGTTTCATCCATAGGAAGCATAAAATTTCCGAATCTCCTAATTCCGCATTTATCACCGAGAGCCTTCTTAATTGCCTCTCCGAGGACAATTCCCGTATCTTCTATAGTATGATGGCAGTCCACATGCAGATCGCCGTTTACCGTCACTTTAAGGTCAAAAAGGCCGTGCTTTGCAAAACTTATCAACATATGGTCAAAAAAACCTATTCCCGTATCAACCTCTGCTTTGCCGCTTCCGTCAAGATCGATTTCAAGTTCAATCTCTGTCTCAGCAGTCTTTCGCGTTACTTTTGATTTTCTTGTCATAATATGCTCCTTATTCAAATCTGACTTTAATTGAGTTGGCATGTGCCGTAAGTCCCTCTGCCTGCGCAAATTTTTCTATGTCGGTATGAATTGCGCCCAATGCTTCTCTTGAATATGATATGATACTTGATTTTTTGATGAAATCATCAACCTCAAGCGGTGAGAAGAACTTGGCTGTTCCGTTAGTCGGAAGTACATGATTCGGTCCGGCAAAATAGTCACCGAGAGGCTCAGAGGAATATTCTCCGAGGAAAATAGCTCCTGCATTACGGATTTTGGTCATTGTCTGGAACGGATCTTTTGTTACAAGTTCAAGGTGTTCGGATGCAATTTCATTAACAACCGCAACAGCCTCATCCATGTCCTTGGCCAGAAGAATATATCCGTAATTTTCGAGTGATTTTTCAATTATCTGTCTTCTTGAAAGCTCTCTTAAGAACCCTTCTGTTTCTTCACTCACCTTCTCGGCAAGCTCCCTTGATGTGGTTACAAGTATCGCTGATGCAAGTTCATCATGCTCTGCCTGGGATAAAAGATCCGCAGCCACAAATCTTGGATTGGCGCTTTCATCCGCAAGTACCATTATCTCACTCGGGCCTGCAATCGAGTCAATTCCAACCTGTCCGTATACGGCTTTTTTGGCAAGTGCAACATATATATTTCCCGGTCCGACTATTTTGTCAACCTTCGGAACGCTTTCAGTTCCGTATGCCATAGCGGCTATTGCCTGCGCTCCACCGACCTTATATATCACATCAACGCCGGCTTCCTTGGCTGCGACAAGTGTGCCACAGTAGATTTTGCCGTCTTTTCCCGGAGGCGTACACATAATTATCTCATCAACGCCGGCAACTTTAGCCGGAACAACATTCATAAGAACAGATGACGGATATGCGGCTTTACCGCCCGGAACATATACTCCGACTCTTGCAAGAGGTGTTATTTTCTGTCCGAGAATTGTACCGTCAGGTGTCGCATCAAACCAGCTGTTACGTTTCTGTTTAGCATGATAGTTTCTGATATTTACAAGTGCTTTTCTGATTATTTCAACAAGACCGGCGTCAATCTCTTCATATGCCGCTTTGATTTCATCTTCGGTTACGATTATGTTGTCTGCGTTAAGGTCATAACCGTCGAATTTCTTAGTATATTCAAATACTGCTTCATCGCGGCGGCTTTTGATATCATCTATTATAGCACTTACACGTCCTTCATACTCTCCGTAGCTGTTAGGACTTCTTTTGAGAAGATTGCTCAAAATATCTTTCCTGGTATTTTCATTAAGTTCAAGTATTCTCATATTATTGTACCTCCGTTTTTCTCTGCTCATCGCGTATGCGGAGCTTGTCTATTATATCCATTATTCTGGTACTTTCCATCTTCATGCTCACCTGGTTAACTACAACTCTTGCTGACAGGTCACACACTTCCTCAAGCACCTGTAAACCGTTCTCACGAAGTGTTGCACCGGTTTCGACAATGTCGACTATAACCTCTGAAAGACCAACAATCGGTGCAAGCTCAACGGAACCGTTAAGTTTGATTATCTCAACCGTCTGGTGCTTAACATTATAGAAATAATCTTTGGCAATATGAGGATATTTGGATGCCACTCTTATAAGGTCGTGGCCGTTAAGCAGCGATCCGGCACTTTCGGGTCCGCACACACACATCTTACACTTACCGATTCCAAGATCATATACCTCATAAAGTTTGCGGTCTTCTTCAAGCAGTGTATCCCTGCCGACAATTCCAATATCAGCCGCGCCATACTCAACATATGTCGGTACATCGGATGCCTTGGCAAGGAAAAATTTAAGTTTAAGTTCTTCATTTACAAATATAAGTTTCCTTGTCTTCTCGTCTTTCATTTCCTCGCATGTAATACCTATTTCTTCAAGTATTTCCATAGCTTTCTTAGCAAGGCGGCCTTTAGCAAGTGCGAATGTAATATATCTCATTATTGTACACCATACCTTTCAAGAAGATTCTTATCAACAAAAAGCACATCTTCATATTTATCGTAATCATCCGGAGACGCACTTCTTGCAAGCACAGCCGGAACATCCGATTTACGGAAAAAAGCTGCAAGCTTAATCGCATCCGTGACACCTGACTCTTCATATACGATAAGTCTTGGACTTGTGCCGCACTCTGTCTCAATTTTCTGCCTGTTCATTGCCTGCTGCAGCAGATCCACCGTTATACAGAAGCCAACCGAAGCTTTATCTTTGCCAAACTGTCCTATTAATTTGTCATAACGGCCTCCGCTTGCTATCGGTTCACCGACATCATATGTATATGCTTTAAAAACAATTCCGGTATAATAATCAAGTTCACTTAACATTCCGAGATCAAACGTAACATATTTCTCAACACCGTAAGCCTTAAGAAGCTCATAAAGTTTCTTAAGATGGTCTACCGCTGCCAGCGAAGTTTCATTATCCGTAAGAAATGCTGCACGGTCAAGCACTTCCACATCCCCGAACAGCTGTGGCAGTTTATAGAATACCTCGCCTGAGTTCCTGTCAATATTTTCACTTTCAATTATCTCTCCGACGCGGAATATATTCTTATTACGTATTATCCGCCGCATCTCAGCTTCGCTCTCCGAATCAAGACCCGCTTTCATGGCAAGACCCTTAAAATACCCTATATGACCGACCTCAACCTGAAAATCGGTAAGTCCGGAACTTAATACCGATTCAACAAGTATGGCAATCATCTCTGCATCGGCTTCGATCGATGAATCTCCGATAAGCTCACATCCGGTCTGGGTAGTCTCTTTAAGCCTTCCCTGATATCTGGAATTATTGATAAATGTGTTGCCGCTGTAGCAAAGCCTTACGGCATCCGACTCATCTTCAAAATATTTAGCCGCGCATCTTGCAATCGCCGGTGTCATATCAGGTCTTAATACCAGGGTATTTCCCTCCCTGTCAAATAACTTGAACATATTCTGTGATGCGACCGAGCCTCGTTCCTTATTAAATATATCAAAAAACTCAAATGACGGTGTCTGTATATCCGTATATCCGTATAATTTGAGAATATTGTGTATCTTATCCTGTATATATAATTTCTGTGTACATTCACCATTATATATATCTCTTACGCCTTCAGGTGTATGCAATAATTTTCTTTCCATATCTGCCTCTTTCCTATGTATCGCTTTATTGTGGTAAATCGCTAATTCATTACTACAAGAAAACATATCATAAAAAAATATGTTTGTCAACCTCGCGAGTCCAAATCCATATTCAGCTGTTCAAGATAATGCACAAGCGCTCCGCCCTTCTGTTTTATCCTGTATGTCATGTCAATTTCTGAATATTTAAAATTCTTAAGACCTCCGGATTGTGCACGCTCAACAAATTTTCTGATGTCCTTGAAAGGAATGTAATATTTTTCATCCCTTGCGGTAAAATATAATATTATAAATGATATTCCGCCCTGTTCTTCAAAATCTTTCATGAATTCATACTGATGTTCATGAATATTCTGCAGGGAAAAAGTATCCGTCCGGCATTCTTTGGCGTCAAAACACACCGGTATTCCCTGAACAGTACCGATATAATCAACCGTACTTTTCCGGTCAAAATAAGCAAGTGTTATATGCCTGCTTTCCTTATCGATTGTAATCGGTGTTATCGGAGTCGGTATTTTCTGTATCAACGCGAGATTATTGTCACGATACACCGTATTTGTCATATTGATCATCTCTTCGAGTACCGACCCTCTCAGACCTCTGCTCTCTGCCATCTAAAAAACCTCTTAAAATCTTCCGGATATTCTGATTTTATGTCCATTTCCGATATATCCGCAAACCTGTCCGTGAGTTTTGGAAAAATCAGTTCGTATGAATGTAAAAGCTGCCTTTTTATGCCTTTTTTCTTAGAAAATGCAATTGACTCCGGACTTCCGTACTTGATATCGCCCGCTATCGGAAATCCCAGTCTTGACATCTGCGCCCTTATCTGATGTGTTTTTCCTGTTATAAGCCTGACTTTTACAAGTGTAAGGCAGTCATCATATTCGAGCGGTTCAAACTCTGTGTCAATATAATCTCCGTCATCCGGATTATCATCTATTGTTACCTTATTGGATGCCGCATCTTTCTTAATATATCCGCTTATACGCCCTGCATGTTCCACTCTGCCATAGACAACCGCAAGATAGTATTTCTCAATTTCCCTTGTCTTGATAAGTTCCGACATTTTCTGTGAACCCGCAAGCGAAATTCCGGCAATCATAAGACCCGACGTATTTCTGTCAAGTCTGTTACAAAAAGCAGGTGTAAATGCCATACTTATATTTCCGGAACGGTTTGATTTAATCAGATAAGACAGCAGCAATTCGTTCATTGAAATATCGGACGGTTTTGCCTTCTGTGAAAGGACTCCGGCACATTTATCGGCAATTATAATATTGCCATCTTCATATACAACATTAAACGGCATATTCTCATAGATCTTTATATCGTTTACCCGGTTTCCGGTAAATTTATCTATTGTATCGTCCGCCATAAAAACCTGCACTACGTCTTTGACTTTTAATTTTTCATTGCCTTTGGCTTTGGCTTTATTAAGCGTAATATTCTTACCTCTGAGCTGCTTGAAAATAAGTCCCGAAGGGGCATTTTTAAACAGTTTTGCAAGATATTTGTCAAAGCGCTGTCCGGCTTCATTATCTGAGATAATATATTCTCTCATATCAGATACTCATGATAGATACTTTTTCAAAAACAGTATCTATATGCTCCATTTCTTCATCTGTCAGTTCAGTATTTCTTGCCGCAAGCTGTCTGACACGTTTATTAAACTGCGATGCATCTTTAAACAGTTTTACCTTGGCATTATAATCATAGTAATTAAGGAAATTGGTAACTCCTTTTTCAAACTTCTCAGGCACTGCCTTATCATCACATGTATATGCAACAATATTTTCATCCTTATCGATTACCAGCATATTGATTGCAAAACATTTTTCCTGTGCGGTCATAAGCATATCATAATACACCTTAAGCGGTGCGGCACTTGCTTCGCCTTCGTTATAAGTTTCATCATTCACCTTACAGTTCCACGGAATCATAAGATACTGCACAAAAATCTTGGCTGTCGGAAGTATTACAAGAACAGCAAGTATCGTCACAAAGTTTTTACCTGTGCCAAAAATATAATATCCGATAAAATATATAAGAATCATCAACAAAAAGCCGACAAGTGTTCCGACTCCGAGTCTGGTTTTCCTTGCGCGCATATAACCACGTTCGCCCTTTTTTTTCTTCATATCGTTTCCACCTTTATTTACTTATTGTCAAATACTTTCATTACAACCTTGTGCGGAAGAATTTTGGCAGCGGCTTCTGCTACTTTCATAGTCACTCCGTACACACTGATTTCGTTGCCAAGTGCTGCATCCTTGATTGCTTTGGTAACTACTTTGGCAGGATCGCTGCATTTAAGTTTCATTCCTTTGCTTCCCGCTATATCAAAAAATTCCGTGTCAACCGGTCCCGGACAAATGGCTGTTACAGTCACTTTACGGCTTCTAAGTTCTGCATTGAGTGCCCTTGAGAAGCTAAGGACATACGCCTTGGTAGCAGCATATACGTTAAATCCCGGCTGCGGTGAAAATGCGGCCGCCGATGCCGCGTTTATTATACGGCTGTGTGTTGACACATACGGAAGACATATTCCCGTAAAAAGAGTAAGTGCCTTGCAATTAAGATCTATCATTCCTGTCTGTTCATATATATCAATTTCATCAAACCGGCCTATTTTACCGTATCCCGCACAATTTACAAGAAGCTTGATATCCGGGTTATTTTCCTTAAGGCAGTCCGCAAAAGCTTTCATATCGCTGTCGTCTGTCATATCCATGGCAAATACCCTTGCCGGCATATGAAGTTCTTTTTCAAGCTCCATAAGACGTTCTTTGCGTCTGGCAATAAGCCAGATTTCGTCGAGTTTACCGTATTTTCTGTCAATCTGATACGCAAATTCCTTTCCCATTCCGGATGATGCACCTGTTACAACCGCAATTTTCATTTAATATGTTTCCTCCTGATTAAGTTTTTCAAAACTGTCTATGTAATAATCTGCCTTCTGTCTCTTGATTTCATCAATATCTTCGGAATATTCATCATAAACCGCGCATACCTTCATGCCGGCATTATGCCCCGCATCTATACCTACCGGAATATCCTCAAAAACCATACATGTTTCCGGTGATACATTACATAACCTAGCGCATTTGAGATAAACATCCGGTGATGGCTTGCCTGCTCCTACATCGCATCCTGTGACAACTGCATCAAAATATCCTGTTATATCAAGTGCATCCAGGCAGCACATTGCAAGCTCTTTGGAATTACTGGTGGCAATCCCCATCACGATTCCCCGTTCATGGGCATTCTTAAGAAACTGAGCCACACCCGGTTTGAGCGGAACATGATGCCTGTATTTATCCATTGCCATATCATTCCATATATGCTTAATATCATCTATGCTTTCATTCAGATTGAATCTGTTTTTAAAAAAAACGGCCGTTTCCGTGAAACTCATTCCTTCTATGTCGCGCTGCAGGTTCTTTGGCAGTTCTATTCCTCTGTTTCCCAGAAACTCAATGTCTATGTTACGCCACATCCACATTGAATCAATAATGGTACCGTCCATATCAAAAAAAATCGCTTTTATGTTTTCTAACATATTTCCTCCGGAATATTGTCTTTAAAATAAAGTTTAATCTTCTCCGGCGATAGCCTGATATATTCTCCAGGTGCGAGTTCATCCGGAAGAGTCAGTCCTCCCATCGAAATCCTTTTAAGGTATGTTACATTACATCCCATTGCAGCCATCATTCTCTTAATCTGATGAAATTTGCCTTCATGTAACGTAATATAGCATTTGCTGTAATCATTGCCGGATTCAATTATCTCAAGAAACGCCGGAAGTGCGGTAAAATCCTCATCAACTTTCAAACCCTGTAAAACCTGTCTTACATTATCTTCATTGAGCAGTCCGTCTGTTTCAACATAATATTTCTTATCGACATGTTTCTTTGGTGCAAGCAGATTATGCGCAAGCAGCCCGTCATTGGTTATAAGCAGCAGTCCTTCCGTATCCTTATCAAGTCTCCCTACCGGAAATACATCTTTTTTTGCTTCTTTTATCATGTCTACAACTGTCGGAGTATTTCTGTCCTCTGTAGCTGATATAACACCTGCCGGCTTATTGATAAGATAATATTCATATTGAACATACTCTACAGGCTCATCATTCATTAAGACGATGTCACAGTCAGTGTCAACTTTCTCTTTCCCGGTACGGGCGGCCGTTCCGTTAATTTTTACCATTCCCTTGCGTATGAATGCTTTGACATCACTCCTGCTTCCCGTTCCCATATCCGCCAGGTATTTGTCAATACGAAGTTTCATTACATCCACCTCCATCCCGGCAGATACTTATTCTTGATGGTGTAACCGTTTATGCGTCCCCATCCGAGAGGATAGCCATTTACGGTTATCAATACATTTTTGGATTTCCCGTGAAGTGAATTTTCATCCGCTTCGATAGTCTCTCCTTTAAGATACTTGATGACACGGATATCATCCGGTTCAAAATCCACGGTGGTAGTGTATTCCCCGCGTTTTATTGTCATAGCAAGTGCCTGGCTTGGTTCAAAACGGTTTTTCTTAAGTTCTCCCATTAGCAAGCCGGTCCTCATAGAACGGATACCCTTCATATCCGGCATATATTCCGGCATATAGTATATTTTCTCACCGTTACTTACCATACGGCTCATATCATAGTCAACATCCAGTTCATCAAGAAATTCTTTCAGTTCCGACGGTATTTTCCCGGATGCAAAGCCACCATTTACATTCACTGTCCGCCGGTAATCTTCTTCTCCGTCTTTCACAAGCAGTGCCACAAAATGGCCTTCCCCATCAAGATGATGTGGAAAAAGCCTTATTGCTTCTTCCATTCCGAATGCACGTACAAATCCTTCATAGTCATATATTCTCTCAAGACGGAAGTTTGGATGCTTTTCGAGAAAATATCTTATATTATCTTCATCTTCCATTTGGGAAAATGTGCATGTTGAATAAACAATACTGCCGCCGGCCTTAAGCATGCGTGCCGCATTGTCGAGTATGTTTTTCTGTATTGGAGCATAGAATTCCGGTCCCTGTGATTCCCAGCTCTTTATAAGCTTATTATCCTTGCGGAACATTCCTTCTCCGGAACATGGTGCGTCCACAAGTATTTTATCAAAAAAAGTACCAAAATTATCCGCTAACTTCTCCGGGTATTCGCATGTAACAATAACGTTTCCTATACCGAATACTTCTATATTCTTAAGCAGTGCTTTTATTCTTGAGGCGCTGACATCGTTGGATACAAGAAGTCCGCTGCCGCAAAGTTTCGCACCGAGTTCCGTGCTTTTCCCTCCGGGTGCCGCACACAGATCCAGCACACATTCTCCCTCTTCTACCGGAAGCACGCACGCCGGCGTCATTGCACTCGGTTCCTGAAGATAATATAATCCCGCGAAATAATAAGGATGTTTGGCCGGTTTATCTTCCTCTTCATAGTAAAATCCGTTAGGAATCCACGGAACCGGCTTTAATTTAAAAGGACTGACCGCAAGGAAATCCTCAACGGATATCTTGGCAGTATTGACGCGCAGCCCATACTGTCTCGGCTTGTCAAAACTTGCAAGATAATCTGAAAGTTCTTTATCTCCTATAAGTTCTTTCATGGAATTTATGTATTTCTCAGGTAATTTCATCTTAATGTTCACAGGCTCTGTGCCCTGTATCCTTCCGCTATTATATCCAACTGCCTTGCAAAGCTCCTGAGCTGTTCAAGGTCATTTTTCTTATATATTTCAAAAAATTCATCCTGTATCTTAATTACTTCTTTTTTATTTGCAACCTTATAAAGATTCTGAATATTATTAAGTATATCAGATACTATATTTGCATGTATTATAAAAGAACCCTGCGCATCCATAATCTCATCATGGATGGATGACATTTCTTCATCCAGTTTCAATATTGCACTGGCCGAAGCATTAAGCCTTTGCCTTATGTGATCCGGTATATTGTGACGATATTTGTATTGAAGCGAATGTTCTATTGTGGCCCAGAAATTCATGGCAAGTGTACGAATCTGAATTTCAACAAAAATAGTCCTTGTTCCTTCCATCGTCTCAACATTATAATTAACGATCAGATGATAACTTCTGTACCCGCTTGGTTTGACATTTTTGATATAATCCTTTTCGTGAACAATCTTCATATCGCTGCGGTTCTTGATAATATCAACTACTTTATATATATCCTCTACAAACTGGCACATTATCCTCATGCCGGCTATATCCTCAATCTGTTCCGTTATATTTTCAATCGGAATATCTTTCTTACGGCACTTTTCAAGAATACTTGATATACTTTTAACCCTGCCTGTAACAGTCTCTATCGGAGAATACAGATTCCTTGAACGGTATTCCGATATTATATGATTAAATTTAACAAGCAGCTCCCTGACTGCAAGGTCGTACGGTGTAAGAATTTCCTTCCATAACTGAATTTCCAATTTATATACCTCCTGATACCCACTAAATTAAAGTTTCTCCAAAAGTTTCAATGTAAAATCATATACTCTTTCGGCCGATCTGATTGACAGCCTTTCATCATAAGTATGAACATCATACATATCCGGTCCGTATGAAATAATATCAAGTTCCGGCATCTTTCCGGCAAAAATACCACATTCAAGTCCGGCATGGATTATCTCAAAAGCAGGGTCTTTATGATACATTTCATTATACACCTGCCCTGCCATTCTGCACAGTAAAGAATCATGCCTGTGAGGCCACGACGGATAATCTCCGCTTTCTTCACATCTTCCGCCGACATACTCTGCCATATTCCTGATCCTGTCAGCAAGTTCTCTTTTTGCCGATGCATGCGAGCTTCTTATTGAGTATCCGAGTCTGAACACTCCGTTCTCATACAACATGACACCGGGATTAAGCGAAGTCTCTACCATATTGATATTGCAGGCATTTCTTGATATGACACCGTATGGCAGCTGTCGCAGACATAATATTATTCTGTCCGTGTCTCCTTCTGATGCAGCCTCTGCATGATTATCTGCGGTTTGTGCTTCAATTAATATGTCATCATCAATGCTTGCATATTCTTCACGCAGTTCACGGGTCATAATTGCACACAATTCTGAAATCCTGTCATAGTCTGCCGTGCATGATATAACTGCCTCCGCATAATTACATATCGCATTATCAACGACACCGCCTTTAAGGCTTACTATTCTAATATCCGCTGTCTGTCTTATACGTTCAAGCACCCGTCCTGTAATAACATTGGCCGAAGGTCTTCCGGTTCCTATATCAGAACCCGAATGTCCGCCCTTAAGTCCTTTGGTGATTATTCTGAATACCGCATTCTCTGTTTTATCCATAACGGTATCCATCATCAGATCACTTCTCAGTCCGCCGGCACATCCGGTAATGAATACGCCTTCTTCCTCTGAGTCCATATTAATCATATATCTGCCGTGTAACACGGAAGTATCAAGTGCCGATGCTCCCAGAAGTCCAACCTCTTCATCAACCGTAAAAACAGCTTCCAAAGGCGGATGTGCTATTGTATCATCATCAAGGATTGCTAACATATATGCCACGGCAATTCCGTTATCAGCTCCAAGTGTCGTATCCACGGCTGTAATATAACCGCTTTCCAGTGCATCTTCATCTATATTTATAATATCTTTAAGGAAATCATGTCCGGAGGCATTCGTCTTAGCGCCTACCATATCAATATGTCCCTGCAATATAACCGTATCATGATTCTCATATCCGGCAGAGGCTTTCTTATATATGACAACATTTCCAGCCACATCTCTGTAATACCTAAGTCCGTGTTCTTTTGCAAAATTCTCACAATAACCGCTGATTGCCTCTGTATGGTGTGATACATGTGGTATATTACATATGTTTTCAAAATAAAACATAACTTTTTCCGGTTTGTATGATTTCAGCTTTCTTTCCATAATGATCCTTCCATAAGCCAATTTTTCCATTTATTATTTTGCCACAAGTCTGTTCAAAAATCAATCGAATAACATATTATGTACACTAATATATTGAAGTATGAAGAAAATATTTATCTGTATTATATACATCTCATTATTCATACTTATGCTTACTCATCCTGTTATTGTTCTTAGCGGAGCAAAACAGGGCATTTCCCTGTGGATTGAATCGGTCGTTCCCTCGTTGCTGCCATATATGATTCTCAGCAATTTTCTTATATATGCCGGTATTTCCGCAGACACAGCTATTATTATGAAGCCTGCTGCACGCCTGTTAAAACTCCCCGATGATGCCGCATACTGTATATTAGCCGGATTACTGTTTGGTTATCCGGCATGTGCCGTTTCGGCTGTCAGCCTCTACCGTGAAGGCCGGATTGATAAAAATGCCGCAGCTTTTCTTTCATGCTCCTTTAATAATATAAGTCCTGCCTTTATAGCCGGTTTCGTATGCGCCGGCATACTTAAAAACACATCAATGATTGCGCCTGTACTTATTCTTTTTTACATAATTATTTTATTGTCAACTATAATAATCAAATTCACTTTTTTTCGTGGCAGTTATGTAGATTGCAATCCTTCAGTGGCGGAATCCGGTCACTCCGGGAATTTTTTTGATATGGCGGTAATTAATTCATTGACCAATATAGCAAGACTGGCCGGATATATAATCGTCTTCTCCATTGCCGCAAACCTGGTTCTGCAAATTCCCCTGCCTTGTGCGCCATTTATCTGCGCCATTATGGAGGTGACAACAGGATTAAATGCACTTGCGGACAGCATAAAAAATATGCACATACTTCTGCTTCTCATAATTCCGGCACTCGCATTCGGCGGTATATCCGGAATATTCCAGACCTTCGGTGTCGATACCGATAATGTGATCAACCGCAGAAAATATATTCTCTCCAAATTAATCACAATGGCTGTAGCATTTGTATGTACATATCTGTTTATGATTATATTTAAAATTCAATAAGTTCCCTGATTATACTTCATCATCTGTATCATCAGCGTCCTCGTCATCCATAACCGCTTTGACTCCTGCGGCAAGTTCTTCCTGTGCGGCAACTTTCTCCGGTTCAGGTCTTAATTCCTTACGGTTGGACACAACGATATTAAGGTCTTTCTCAAGTGCTCCGATGAGGCTTTCGTACTTGGACTTATTGCTCTCAAGTGAATGCTCGATTAACATCTGAAGGTTAGCAAGCATCTCATCCGTATACTGGATTGCTCCGAGACGGATATTATTCGCATCGGTTGTGGCCTGGTCAACAATCTGCTGTGCTTTCTTGGAAGCATCGTCAATCAATGCATTGGCCTGTTCATATGCACGCTGCATTATCTCATGCTCATTAATAAGTTCTTCTGTATGTATCTGTGCTTCACGGATCATACGGTCGGCCTGCTCTTTAGCATCCGCAAGTATAGCTTCTTTATTGCTGATAAGCTTCTGATATTTCTTAATCTCATCAGGTGTCTTCAGTCTGAGCTCCCTGATAAGCTCATCTATATCTTCTTTATCAACGGCAATCTTCGCGCTTGAAAAAGGTACCGGTCTGCAGCTTGATATATAATCTTCCAATTCGCCTATAATTTGTTCGATTCTGCTCATAATCCACTCTCCTTGTAGCTGTATATGTTATATAATATCACTTACTTCTATGTATTACAATAGAATTTTGCATTTCGTATTATTTTTTCGTCAAATTTATTTTCTGCGGATAAAAACATGTTTGTTAGTCTTGTATACCTTGGTTTTATAAATTTCAAAGCCGTCGTCATCAAGAAAATCAAAATCCGTTTTTTGTGATGCTTCCACAATTATTATTGTATCTTCCGTAATGTAATCACATGATTTTAACCAGTTAAAAACCTCAGGTTCATATCCTGCTTTATATGGTGGATCCATAAAAACAATGTCAAACGGAAGGCCGCCTTTAAGTCTGTCAAGTGCAGCAAAAACATCCGCCTGCATCAGTATTGCCTTATCGGTGAATTTGGTGAATTTAAGGTTTTCGTTGATACAGTTTATTGCCGTTAAGTTATTTTCAACAAGAACCGCCATTTCGGCCCCGCGGCTTAATGCTTCAATCGCAATTCCTCCGCTTCCGGAAAACAAGTCCAGAAAGCGTGCCCCATATATATCGCTCTGTAATACGTTAAAAAGTGTCTCTTTTGTTCTGTCTTCCGTTGGACGCGTGTCAGTTCCGGCCGGTGTTTTAAGCGGAAGACTCCTGCGGCTGCCTGCTATGACTCTCATCTTATTCTTTTCCTCCCATATCCTGATCAGGTGTATATTTTAATTTTTGTGCATGTTCCTCGTCTTCTTTATAGTATATTTTGCCATACTCTAGACATTTAAAATCATGTCCTTTAATGTCGTAAATCGATGCACTGCAGTTACGAGGGAATACCCCTGCCCAGTAATCTTTAAGTTCACGATGCAGTAAATTAAATGCAAGTGCATTGTTGAGTGCTCCATGTGCAACCACAAGCATTGTCGAGATACTGTCAGATGCCGGTACAATCACATCCTCTATAAATGACGCGGTTCTCGCAATCACATCCTGAAAGCTTTCCCCACCTTCCATTGCCTTAAATTTGTCAGGCGCCGCAAAAAAATCCGCAAAATCCGCCGGGACTTCATTGGATGGCAATCCTTCGTATATTCCGAAGCTCATCTCCTTAAGTCTGTCATCGGTTATTATATTGATATTGCGGTCTCCTCTAATAATTTCAGCCGTTTTGTATGCTCTTATAAGAGGGCTTGAATATATTACATCAAAATTAACATCTTTAAGTGCTTCCGCCGTCACTTCGGCAAGGTGAATTCCGTATTCATTCAGTTCAACATCGCTGCGTCCCTGAAGACGTCTCTCAACGTTCCATTTGGTTTCTCCATGTCTGATTACATATAATATCATAGTGTGCTCCTGTTTATATATTTAAGTTATCCAGTCTTGTCCGCATATAATCGTCTGCGGCATAACGTAATTTATCATATTCCGGGTCACTGCCTCTGAAGCGTTCCATAACTTTATCCGCCTCATCCGCTGCAAGTTTAAGCGTTGCTGCATCTGTGTATATATCCGCAATCATAAATCCAAAGTCGCCGCTCTGTCTGACGCCAAGCATATCACCCGGTCCGCGCAGTTTAAGGTCCTGTTCGGATATATAGAATCCGTCATTACTTTCTTTAAGAATATTAAGTCGTTCTTTTGTCATGGCATTTCTTGTATTGCTGATAAAAATACAATATGACTGCGCATCGCCTCTTCCAACTCGACCGCGTAACTGATGCAGCCCGGCAAGTCCGAATCTGTCTGCATTTTCCACAACCATAACCGTTGCATTCGGGACATTAATTCCAACCTCCACAACTGTTGTTGAAACCAGAATGTCTATTTGCCCCTGTGCAAACCGTTCCATAATATCATTTTTGACGGACGGTTTAAGTTTGCCGTGCAAATATTCAATTCTTACCTGCGGTGGAAACTTTTCTTTTAATCCGGCTGCATATTTTACAACATTTTCCAGCTTATTATCTTCCTCATCACTTTCCTTAGCCATTGGACAGATAATATACGCCTGATGACCTTTGTCCAGTTCTTTCTGTATAAATCGATATGCATTAGGCCTGTATGAATCATCGACAACACAGTTCTTTATTGGCAGACGCATCGCCGGCTTTTCATCAATAACGGAAATATCAAGGTCTCCGTACAATATTATCGCAAGTGAACGCGGAATCGGGGTTGCGCTCATGACAATTATATGTGGCTTATTGCCCTTATGATGCAAAGCCTCACGTTGTTTCACGCCAAATCTATGTTGTTCATCAGTTACCACAAGTGCAAGTCTGTCAAATGAAACATTATCAGTTATTACAGCATGTGTTCCTATTACAATATCAGCCTCACCTTCCGCCGCCATGCGATGTGCCTCTCTTTTGGCAGCGGCAGACATCGCGCCCGTCATAAGTATACATTTAACCGGCAGGTTATTTGCTTCAATTATATGGGAAAATGTCTCATAATGCTGAGCTGCCAGCACTTCCGTAGGCGCCATAAGCGCAGACTGATATCCGCTGTGCGCAGCATCAATCATAGCAAGAAGGGCAACTATTGTCTTACCGGAACCAACATCGCCCTGAATAAGCCTGTTCATTATCTTATGTCCTGACATATCGTCAAGTATCTCAGAATACACTTTATGCTGTGCGTTTGTAAGTTTATACCCGAGATTTTTAAGAATCTGTTCTGAATACGGTGATTCCGGAATAATATATCCGGTCTCTCCGTCGTGTGTTCCACGCGAAAGACTTCTCATTGCAAGTGTAAAAATAAAAAATTCATCAAAAGCCAGTCTTTTTCTTGCAGCTGCAAATGCTTCCATGTTCTTCGGAAAATGTATATCATGCACAGCCTTATCCAGGTCTGTAACGCCAGTGTCCTTAATTACTTCTTCCGGCAGATATTCTTTCATACATGTTATATCAAGGCATTGTTTCACTGCCTTGGTGACAGCATTATTGGTAAGTCCGGCGGTAAGCCTGTATACCGGCTGCATCGAATTCATTTTCTGCATATATGCATCATAAGAATACATTACCGGCTGCTCCATAAAAACGAGGCTGCCTCTGAAAGCAGCCTCACCTCTGAATATATATCTATATCCACGTTTTAAATTATTTTTGAGAAAAGGCATGTTAAACCATGTTAATTTGATACGCGCACCGTCATCATCCGCAATATATACGGATAGAATTCTGTAACGTCCGGCATTTGTAAGCTCACATGATGATACAACCGTTCCCCATATGGCATATGTCTTCGTATCAGTCATCTCAGATACCTTAACAGGTTCTTCATACACATCATAAGTTCTCGGATAAAAATGTATTAAATCCTCCGTGGTATATACATTAAGTTTATTAAAAAGCTTCTCTGTTTTATCTCCTATACCTTTAAGTTCATTAATACGCATAATCCACCCGATTACTCAACAGATAAAATATAATAATAAATTGGCTGTCCGCCGTAATTTACCTCAACATCAACATCAGGATATACCGCTTCAACCGCCTTGGCAAGCGCATTGGCATCTTCTTCAGTAACATCCGAACCGTAATAGATACTTATAAGTTCAGCATCATCTCCTGCGAGCTGCTCAATCATATCCTTGGTAACATCCTGAATATTCTGTCCTACGGAGAGTATGGTCTTATCTCCGATACCCATTATATCGCCCTGTTTGATGGTCTTATCGTCAATTTCCGTATCACGTACGGCGTACGTCACTGAACCTGACTTAATATTGGCGATTTCTTCCGTCATCGCTCCCGTATTCTCCTCCGGAGATGCTTCTTCCGAATATGCGATAAGAGCTGATATTCCCTGTGGAATGGTTTTCGTAGGAATAACAATTATATTCTTGTCTTCAACAATACTCTGTGCCTGATTGGCAGCAAGAATAATATTGGAGTTATTCGGGAAAATAAATACATTCTCAGCATTAACCTTATCGATGGCATTTAACATATCCTCCGTACTCGGGTTCATTGTCTGGCCGCCTTCGATTATATAATCAACACCAAGGCTCTTGAATATCTCACTTAAGCCTTCTCCTGCAGATACCGATATAAATCCGTATTTTTTCTTAGGCTCGTCTTTCTTTGCCTGTTCCTTTGCAGCTTTCTCGGCATTGGCTATAACTCTTTCCTGGTGTTCTTCGCGCATATTGTCAACTTTCATTCTGGTAAGTGAACCAAAAGTAAGTCCCTTTTCAAATGCAAGTCCCGGATGATTGGTATGAACATGTACCTTAACAATCTCACCATCCGATACCAGTACGATAGAATCACCTATTGATTCAAGATATGCCTTGAATTCAGCTTCTTTAGCCGCATCATACGGTTTTTCAAGCATAACTATGAATTCAGTACAATAACCGAACTTAATTTCTTTCTCTTCGAGTCCCTGTGCAGATACTTCAGAAGATCCGGAAGGTCCGCCCTGGCTGGCAACCGCTTCGTAATTAATCTCCTCACCCATGAGTGCATCATATGCACCCTTCATGATCTGCATAAGTCCCTGTCCGCCCGAATCCACAACGCCAGCCTGTTTAAGCACAGGGAGTAAGTCAGGCGTATGCTCAAGCACTTCATCTCCGTATTTGATAACTTTATCAAGTAATTCTTCTAAATCATCTATCTCTGTTGAAAGATCAAGAATCTTATCTGCCATTCCTCTGGCAACAGTAAGTATGGTTCCTTCCTTTGGCTTCATTACCGCCTTATATGCAGTCTCAACAGCCTTCTGGAATGCCGTCGATATAATAATTGAATCGAGTTCATCGTAATCCCTAACAACCTTGGTAAATCCTCTGAGCAGCTGTGAAAGTATAACTCCGGAATTACCTCTTGCGCCTCTTAATGAGCCGCCGGATATTGCTTTTGAAAGTGTCTGCATCGTAGGGGCAGCGAGTGAATTAACTTCCTTGGCTGCCGACATTATTGTCAATGTCATATTAGTACCTGTATCACCGTCAGGTACAGGAAATACATTCAGGTCATTAATCCATTCTTTCTTAGCTTCAAGATTAGCCGCACCGGCAAGAAAAAGTTTCTTAAGAACCTCTGCGTCTATTGTAGTAGTTGCCACTTCTAAATCCTCCTTAATACTATGTCAAAGCAACCGACAAATCAATCGATAATTCTTACGCCTTCAACATATACGTTTATTCTTCCGACCTTAAGACCGGTAAATTCTTCTACTTTATATTTGACATTATGAACAAGATTGTCAGCTACCGTTGATACGGATACGCCATAAGCAACAATAACATGGAAATCAATAATGAGCTTATTATTCTCATCGTAAGTAACATTGACACCGCGGGTAAGGCTCTCTCTCTTAAGAAGCTTAACCAGTCCGTCTTTCATATTAATTGTAGCCATTCCGACAATACCGAAACATTCAACTGCTGCAGCTCCGGCATATTTGGCAATGACTTCACTGTCAATTCGCACTTCACCAAACTGATTCTCTATTTGTCCTTTCATGCTTAGCCCTCCTAATAAATAGTTTTGACAATTTATTATACATTATTGTAACCGGAATTGCAACACTTATAAAAACCATCCGGTTTATCAAAACAAAAAAAAACCGAAAGGCAGTCGCCTTCCGGTCCCTATCTGTCCTTAATTAAGCTCTTTCTACAGCGCCTGATCTTAAACAAGAAGTACATACATACATCTTTTTAGCCTGGCCATTTACCTTAACCTTTACAGACTTGATATTTGATTTCCACATTTTATTAGATCTTCTATGTGAGTGGCTTACTTTAATTCCAAAGTGAGCTCCTTTATCACAAACAGCACATTTAGCCATGTTTGCACCTCCTTTAAGATATTAAGCCCCATACGGGCTCACAACAAAAGTTATGATAACAGATATGAGTTATTTTTGCAAGTGTTTTTTTACAAAATGTGTGTTTTTTATGAAATTAGCAAAAAATCAGTGTCTTTTGCCTGGGCAGCTCATAAACAGATTGTATCCTATTATCAACAGTCCAAGTATAATGCACACGCTCCAGAACACACTTTCTATGAATAGCCCTATAATCATGCCAATACCCGTAAAAAACAATGCAAAACCTATTACTCTTCTCATCAGCATACTCTCCGGCCGAACCTTTTAGTATATCATATGAGATTAGCCATACGCCTTATTCATTTATCACATCATCAACCGCTTTTTCTATGTCAGGATCTTTCTTGCCATCTTTAAAACTCTTAATCTTATCAATGATGTCAGGTATCATATCGATAATTTTGCTAACGGAATCCTGATTCTTGACATTGACAAGTCTGGTAATCCCATCATGAATGACAAGTACCGCGCTCGGACTCATTTTGCCGCCCATTCCGCCGGCCGCTTTATTCTTGTTATCATTATTTCCAGCACCTGCAGCCACACCGAACGAAACATCAACAAGCGGCAGTATGATTGTATCATTTACAGTCACAGGTTCCCCGACAACAGTCTTGGCAGAAAGGAATCCATCCATTCCTTTAAAAAGCGATGAAACTGTTGTATCAAATTTGTTATCAGCCATAATATATCCTCCATGTTATTCTATCTGTTACGTATCTTGTCAATAAATGACATAAATTTCTTGTTCCGGTATGCTTTCACTGCCCACAAAAGCAGGACTGCAATACTTATATGACCTCTAAAAGGAATATCACATTCAATGACCTTATCATCAAAGTCAGGCGCCACTACAAGATTAAGACCAAGCCACGCTCCAAATGCATACATAAGCCCCAGATACTGTCCTGTAGATGCGGGATCACCCGTTCCGAATCGTATATAGATACGGTGGCGGCGCGGCAAAATATGTTTAAGAACCTTCTTAAGCAGCACAAGTCCATAATTGACCGCTTCCCTGTTGTCGGCATTATCTATTTCAGATATGATTTTGTCGCGCATGTCCAATGCATTGCGAACACGTTCCGACATGTTTTTTATGAAATTCCTGATTTTATTATATACATCTTTGAGCTTTTTGAAAATACTTTTTTTAGGCTTTGGGTTATTCTCCGGTGGATTCTCCACTTTGACTTCGTTTTTCTTTAATTCGTTGTCACTGACATTTTCCGAAGTTTTCAATGTCTCCGGTTCTTCTGCCTTATAAAAGTCCTCCGGTTTATCCGGTTTTATTAAATCAGTATCGGTTGGTTTTGTTTTTTTCTGCCTATGTGACGCCGTCCCGGATTTTCTGTTAAGCATGCTTTTCCAGAATATTTTAAAATCCGCCTTTTGTCCATTCTCATCCAGTATAAAATACCCTGAAAAAATGTGGCACAGATATGACGCTTTAATCCTGATATCGGGCTTTCCGGAATACTTAATTCTTCCTTTATACCGAATCGGTGATAGCAGAATCCAGAGAACAAGCAGCAATGCGAGTCCTATTATTCCCGCAAGCACCAGCCCTGTTATTTTCAGAATCGTAAGTAAAATAGTCACAAAAATCATTATTCGTCCTGCTCCACACCCAGATAACCGGCTACGTCAAAACCACCGGTTTCACGATACACTTCGTCTATTATGCGTCTTACCAGCAAAAGTGCATCCTGATACCCGGATGCAACCCCGACAATGCACCTGCCGGACTTGCCCTGATTGCGCAATCTGCTGACTTTCTGCCTTATCGGACCGTCCAGAATATATCCGGGCCATTCCAGTATATCCAGAAGATTTCCGGGCATATTAGATATGACAACAAGATATATTCCGAAACATGGCTCATTTTTCTTCAATGAGCGCATAATTTCTTTTGACTTTTCTATTGCATTGTCTCCAAAATATAGTTTCTTATACCAATACATATCAGTCACCGGATATTAAAATATTCGCCAATGCAAGAACTGCCTGTCTTTCTGCCTCATCACTGCATTGCATCAGTGATATATGGACATAATCTTTAAATTCGTCAAAATTATTGAAGAATACCGGAAGACTGCCTACAACAGAAGCCATTACAGCCCTTCTCTTAAGCCTGCTTCCACCGTCAAAAAGTTTCTTAAATTCTTCTATAAGATTTCCGGCCGCTTTGGCAGCATACTCATCATCAACAGCTTCTTTATCGACCTGTACATCTTCAAGAACCGCAAATGTACTTGCCGACTGAAGTCTGCTGACAGTTTTAAGTTTATCAAACCGGCTTATCAGACCGGTTCTGGTCATTATATCATAATTGATATTTATTATCTCATCAAGTGTAGAATCCGGTGTATAAAGCCTTCGGCTTATGCTCTCCTGAACTCCTTCAAGTCCGGCAAGCATAGTTTCTTCATCACCGCTTCTTGCTGCATTTCCGTTAACAATATTATAATCCGCTGTTATAATTTTTCTTATAAGGTCATTACGTTCCTCATCATCCGTTGCCGCTCCGGCGCAAAGCATGATAGAGTATAAATCATTTATCACCTGTGTAAGCATAACGCACGCATCCGAATATCTTTCCGTAAGAACAGATACCTTATCATAAGCCATTCTTGCTTTCTCATATCCGGTTTTATCAAGCGAATCATAGTCAAGTCCAGAAAGCTCCTTCTCAATCGAAAGAATCTCATCAAACTCATCTTCAAAATTAGCCGGCCGAAAAAGCGTCCCCGCTGTCTTTATCATATATACAAAGTCATCAAGTGACGAGCGTTCGCTTCCCTTGTATATGGAAAGGGCATTCTCAATTATATTAAAGAACCTGTTCTGTGACAAACGCATTGGCAGCTGGCTTACCATCTGGGTTATTTTCATATTAATGACAGCATTATCCCTGTCACTCAGAACATATCTTTCAATATCACGTTCAAACCCGTCATTGTAATATGTACTGTCAAAAGGTTCATTTCTGAATCTGAACTCAATTCGGTTAAGCATATATTCGAATATCTGAAGACGGTCGGCATGTGCAGTAAGTATCTCCATTACATTGACCAGCCGCTCCCTTATGCTTTCCGCTTCTTCGATAAGTCCTGCGTCAATATCATTGCAATCGACAAGATTGCCCATTAAAGTCTGGATTCTTGCCACTACAGGCTGAATAACATTTTTCTCGTCGTCTTCAATCTCTTCGTATACTTCCGAAAAAATATGATAATTCATACATAATTTGACATACGCACTGCTTTTGTATAACGTTTCTATGCCGTCACAATAAATATCCGCATTTTCTTCTACTCTTTTTCCTTTGAGCAATTCATTAACTGCTGTCATTAACTCAGCCATACAAATCTCCCGGTTGTTTATTTCTTAATAATCGAATCAAGAATATCAAAACAGTCAAATGTTCTGAAATAATCCTGTGGTGTCTCAGCTCTTCTTATGAGTTCAAAACTTCCGTCCTCCTTGAGGAGAATCTCAGCCGAACGAAGTTTGCCGTTATAATTGTATCCCATTGAAAATCCATGCGCTCCTGTATCATGTATAAATAGATAATCTCCCATATCAATCTTCGGAAGCATTCTGTCTATTGCAAATTTATCATTATTCTCGCAAAGCGAACCTGTCACATCATATTTATGATCACATGGTTCGTTTTCTTTACCGAGAACCGTAATATGATGATATGCACCATACATTGCCGGACGCATAAGGTTGCATGCACAGGCATCTACGCCTATATACTCTTTGTATGTATGTTTCTCGTGAGTTGCTTTTGTGACAAGTCCTCCATAAGGACCAAGCATAAATCTTCCCATTTCAGTATAAATAGCGACATCACCCATTCCGTTTGCTGTAAGCACCTCATCATACACCTTGTGTACACCCTCTCCGATTGCAATAATATCGTTAGGCTCAGCATCCGGTTTATAAGGAATTCCCACACCGCCTGAAAGGTTTATAAATTTAATGTCACATCCTGTTTTGTCCCTGATTTCAACAGCAAGTTCAAAAAGGATTCTGGCAAGTTCCGGATAGTAATCATTGGTAACCGTGTTGCTTGCAAGGAACGCATGTATGCCGAATCTCTTTGCTCCCTTGGCCTTAAGTGTCTTAAATCCTTCTATTATCTGTTCTTTGGTGAAACCGTATTTGGCATCGCCAGGATCATCCATAATCGAGTTGGCAATCGAAAAATAACCGCCCGGATTAAAACGGCAGCTTATCGTCTCCGGAATCCCTGCAACCTTCTCCAAAAAATCAATATGCGTAAAATCGTCAAGGTTAATTGTTGCACCTATTTCCCTTGCATATTTAAATTCTTCTGCCGGGGTATCATTGGATGAAAACATAATATCTTCACCCTTGCATCCTATTGCATGTGAAAGCATGAGTTCAGTCATGGATGAACAGTCGACTCCGCATCCGTATTCTCTTAAGATATTGATAAGAAATGGGTTCGGTGTCGCCTTAACAGCAAAGAATTCCTTGAATCCCTTATTCCATGCAAATGCCTGTTTAACTTTAGCTGCATTTTCACGAATACCTTTTTCATCATATATATGAAAAGGAGTAGGATATTTCTGTACAATCTCTTCGATTTTTTCTTTTGTTACAAATGGTTTCTTTTCCATAAATTCATGTCATCCTTTCAACTGTTATTTACTATATGCCGCAAGAATTGCAAGCCTTGCCATATTGAGAGCCTTAACTGCTGCATTTTCACGGATTTTGGCACGGGTTCCGTTAAATTTAAACTTCTCTGCAATAACTTTATCACCAACTGCGCATGAAATATATACAAGTCCCTTAGGTTCATCCTTGGTATCCTCAGGTCCTGCATACCCGGTAACCGCTATTGCGACATCGGAATCGGCCGTTATGATACAGCCTTTGGCCATTTCTTTGGCAACTTCTTTGCTGACAGCCGAATATTTCTTCAGCGTATCACGGTTAACCGAAAGAACTTTACGCTTGGCTTTATTGGAATATGTAATAAATCCATGTGTAAATACCTGCGACGCACCGCTCACATTAACAAGCTTCGCAGCAACAAGTCCGCCTGTGCATGACTCCGCGGTTGATATTTTAAGGTCATATTTTTTGAGAAGTTTTACCAATGCATCTTCTATATTCTCATTCTCATCCGTTGAGTATATCGCATCTTTCAGTCTGTTCTTTATTTCCTTAACGACAGGTTTAACTTTGTTCTTAGCATCATCTTCATCCACACCGCGGGCTGTTATTCTTATATCACAGCAGCCTGTCTTGGCATATGTTGCAATTGTAGGATTGGACTGTGCATCGATAAGATCTATCAGTTTGGTCTCAAGATTACTCTCTCCGGTTCCGCACTCTCTTATCATCACAGAATATATGGCGTCATCGGAAAGTGATGCCAGATAAGGTTTCACACTCTTCTCGAACATCGGTTTCAATTCATCCGGCGGTCCTGGAAGCAATATTGTACAATGCCCGTCTTTCTCTATTATTATTCCCGGCGCAGTTCCGTTATCATTATATAATACTGTACTTTTACATACAATCTCACCATTCTCGCCGGTTGATGACGGAACAAGTGCCTGCTTGTAGTTATTTGCTGTAGGCACATGTCCAAGATTGGTAAGCCACTTTTCCATGTCTTCCCGTGCTTTGGCATCTTCCGTCAGTCCGACGCCCAACACCTCACATACGGTTTCTTTGGTAAGGTCATCCTCTGTCGGACCAAGACCTCCTCCGAGAATTATAATATCAGAGCGTCCAAGTGCCTCTGTATAAGCCTGCGCAAGTCTTGCATTATTATCTCCTACAACACACTGGTTATACATGCTTAATCCGAGTGCAGCACATTCTCTGGAAAGGTATGCCGCATTGGTATTCACTATATTGCCAAGCAATAATTCGGTTCCTACCGAAATAAGTTCTACTGTCATGGTATCCTCCATATTACATATCAGCAATTACTTTACGGTTCTTAACCAGATAATCTATAAGTGATATTATTGAAAGTGCCAGTGATGCATATATAAATATCTGTTCTATAACATTAAGCACCGGATAATCAAGATTGATTATAAGCAAAAGACACATTATCATCTGAAATGCGGTTTTGAATTTTCCCCACCAGCTGGCTGCAAGAACTATACCCGCATCAGATGCAACAAGTCTGAATCCGCTTATTATGAATTCCCTTGCAATAAAAATTATAACAATCCATGCCGGGAGCAGATTCATCTGTACAAAAGCAATAAAAGCCGAACTCACAAGCAGTTTATCCGCTATCGGGTCCATAAATTTACCGAAATTAGTGATGAGATTGTATTTTCTTGCAATCTTACCATCAAGCATATCTGTGAGACTTGCAACGGCAAATATTCCCAACGCTATAAATTTCCCTGCGTTTCCGCAATAGTCGGTCAGCAGAAAAAACAAAAAAAACGGTATTAATATAATTCTGAACAAAGTAAGTTTATTAGGTAAATTCATTATTCCAATTCTCCAATCAAATCATATTCCAATGCCTTGGTAATCTTAACCCGGGCGAAATCGCCGCTTAAGAGTTCTTCTTCACTCTTAATAAATACATATCCGTCAACGCCCGGCGCATCCATATATGTTCTTCCGACATATACATCCTCGTCCGCCGCCTTGCCTTCTATTATAACTTCCATGCGTTTTCCGACAAGTCTCTGTGATCTATCGGCAGATATCTCCTGCTGGAGTTCCATGAGTTCATCGCGTCTGTCAAGCTTCACTTCTTCGTCAATCTGATCCGGCATAGATGCTGCCGGTGTATCTTCTTCCGGCGAATATGTGAATACCCCGAGTCTGTCAAATTCCATCTCATCGATAAAATCCATCAATATATTATGGTCCTCATCACTTTCACCCGGGAAACCTGTAATAAGTGTTGTCCTGAGTGCAATATCCGGGATTTCTGTTCTAAGCTTCGATATTATTTTTCTCAAATCGGCATTAGTCGTTCTTCTGCCCATTTTCTTAAGTATGATATCCGATGCATGCTGTATCGGCATATCGATATAATGACATATCTTTGGCTCAGTCTTGATGGTCTCAATAAGTTCGTCAGTTATTTCTTCCGGATAGCAGTATAATATACGAATCCATTCAATTCCCTGGATTGCACACAACTTATGAAGCAGCTGCGGAAGTTTCTTTTCTCCGTATATGTCCCTGCCGTAAAGTGATGTTTCCTGTGCCACAAGAATCAGTTCTTTGATTCCGCCTGCCGCCAGATATTCCGCCTCTTCCACAAGCTGTTCCATCGGCGTACTTCTGTAACTTCCCCTGAAAAGAGGAATACTGCAATAGGTGCACCGTTTATCACAGCCCTCCGCAATCTTAAGATATGAGTAATATCCTCCTGTTGTAATGATTCTCTTTGAATCGGGACGGCACATTGCATTAACGTCCTTAAACTCATTATGACCCTTATGGGCCAGAACATCATCAACAACATCACAAATCGTATCAAAAGCAGTGGTTCCCACTATTGCATCTATTTCAGGCATTTCATCAAGAATCTCATCCTTGTATCTCTGTGCCAGACAACCTGTTACAATCAACGCCTTAAGATTGTCTTTCTTGTGTTCTGCCATTGACAGGATGGTGTTAATACTTTCTTCTTTGGCCGAACTTATAAATCCACATGTATTGATCACAACCACATCAGCTGTTTCTTCATCGTCCGTGAATTCATATCCCCTGTCACGCAGCAGACCCATCATCTGCTCCGAATCCACAAGGTTCTTGTCACATCCGAGTGATATAAATAAAATCTTCATATATTCTCCTAATTCTAATCCATACATCGCTAATTGTAACCTCATTGCATATAAAAAGCAAGCAAAAAAGTACGGCCCATATAATTATGGTACCGTACTTTCATAACATTCTTATTATATTCTACTGTGCTGATTCTGTTTCGGCTGCTGCAGTAGTCTCACCAGCGGCTGTTGTTGTGTTTTCTGATGATGTCTCGCTTGCTGTTGTATTGTTTTTGAAAAGAGCCTGATAATTGAGCATATTGATTTCGCCGTCTTTCTCGCCCTTTGTATATCCCTGATGATATGATACAACGCTTGCGAATGCACCTGCTGCAACAAGAACCAATGCAACGATTAATGTTGTCATCTTCATGTGCTTCTTAGTATTATGTAGCATATCTCCTTTGCTCTGTTTTCTTTTATCAATCTTTTCCTGGCTCATAGTAACCTCCTGAATTTTGTATTCAAACCTTATAATACTATATATTATTAATTGTCTGCGGTCAAGCTAAAATTTGCTTATCAAAAGACCGCATAACGCATTTCCGTCTTAATGTAAAAAGCCCCAAAACCTTTGATTACCAAAGATCTTAGGGCTAGTCATTCATTACACTATTTTGCGTAATCAGTTACCCTTGATTCTCTTATGACATTAACTTTAATCTGTCCTGGATATTCAAGTTCATCTTCAATCTTCTTGGATATATCCCTTGCAAGTAAAACCATGTCAGCATCACTGATAACTTCCGGAACTACCATAATTCGAATCTCACGTCCTGCCTGTATAGCATATGACTTCTCTACTCCATCGAACCCGTTCGTAATATCTTCTAACTGTTTTAATCTGTTCGTGTAAGTCTCGAGCGTTTCTCTTCTAGCACCAGGTCTTGCAGCTGAAATAGCATCTGCCGCCTGAACAATGCACGCAATAAGAGACTGCGGTTCAATATCTCCATGATGAGCTTCAACCGCATTGATGACAAGTTCTGATTCCTTGTATTTTCTGCACAAATCAGCACCAATCTGAACATGGGATCCTTCCATCTCATGATCGACTGATTTACCAATATCATGTAAAAGACCTGCTCTCTTAGCAGTTCTGACATCAAGTCCAATCTCTGATGCAAAAAGTCCGCATAATAACGAAACTTCGATAGAATGTTTTAAAACATTCTGTCCGTAACTTGTTCTGAACTTCATCTTACCGAGAAGTCTGACAAGTTCCGGATGTATGCCGTGAACACCAACTTCAAGAGTAGCGGCTTCGCCTTCTTCTCTTATCATGTTCTCGACTTCTTTCTGGGCCTTCTCAACCATCTCTTCAATTCTTGCCGGATGAATACGTCCGTCAATAATAAGCTTCTCGAGAGCGATTCTTGCAACCTCTCTTCGAATCGGATCAAATCCAGATAATACCACTGCTTCAGGAGTGTCATCTATGATAAGATCAACACCTGTCATTGTCTCAAGAGTACGGATATTACGTCCCTCTCTACCAATGATACGGCCTTTCATCTCGTCATTAGGAAGCTGTACAACCGATATCGTAGCCTCAGACACATGGTCTGCAGCACATCTCTGTATTGCACTGACAATATAATTCTTAGCTTTCTTGTCAGCTTCTTCCTTGGCTTTGATTTCCATCTCTTTAACCATCACAGCGGTTTCATGTTTAACTTCTTCTTCTACAGTTTTTAAAAGATATTCTTTAGCCTGAATGGAGGTAAGTCCTGAGATTCTTTCCAGTTCCTGTACGCGTTTCGCACTAAGAGCATCAACTTCCTGCCTCTTTCGATTAAGATCATCTTCCTTACGATTGAGTGCATTATCACGTTTCTCGACGGAATCCAGCTTCTTGTCAAGAGTTTCTTCCTTGGAAAGAACGCGGCGTTCATATTTCTGAATCTCAGCACGTCTCTCCCTGGTCTCTTTATCAAGCTCATTCTTAGTCTTAATAGACTCTTCCTTCGCTTCAAGAAGCATCTCCTTCTTACGTGTCTCAGCTGTCTTAAGTGCATCGTCTATTATCTCTCTGGCTTTAGCTTCAGCGCTTCCGATCTTCTTATCGGTTACATTCTTATGATACGCAGCTGCTATAAACCATGTAATAAGTGCAGCAACAACAAGCGTAACGCCTGCCGTTATAATATAAGACAATTCTGGCACAGGAGCACCTCCTTATTTAGTTTTCATTGTACAAACTACAACATACTAATATTATACTTTTTTGTTGAAAGTGTCAAGGAAAAAACCAATAAGCTTGTCATTTTCGTACATATATACTTATCAAATCGTACGAAAATCCCTTTCTCATAAGAGATGATATTAATTTTTGACGTTCCTTATCGTCAATTTGCCTTATATTTTCTTCATTATAGCCCTTGGATGAAAGAACTTTCAGTATCTGCGCATCTTCGTCAATGTCCAGTTCTCCCATAACGGTATCTATTACATCCCTCGATATGCCTTTCTCATATAATGACCTTGAAATCGCGAACGCTGAGCGTCCTTTGGTATCTCTCATCGATTCTGCATAATATCTTGCAAATCTCAGATCATCTATATATCCATACTCTTTCAGTGAATCTATGGCATCATCCACAAAACTTCCACGGTATCCGGCCATCGATATTTTCTGTCTTATATTCTGTTCAGACCTGTCATAATCCGATATCAGGTAAAGAATCCTCTCCCGCACACGTCTCATCAGCAATGAACAGATATCATCATATACATTCTCTTCCAACACCGCGCCAGCTTCTATGTTATATTTTCTCAGTTCAGACACATACAGCGGAAAGGCATATTGACCATCAATATACACTTTCCGCCGCTTCTTGTCTAACGGAGCTATATCCGTTATTTCCATCAATTACTCCTCTGATGCTGTCTCGCCGGTCTGCGTCTGTTCTTCCGGCTTCGTAAAGTAAGCCTCTCGTACCTTAGCTTCTATCTCATTCATAATGTCAGGATGATCAATAAGATACTGCTTGGCATTCTCACGTCCCTGTCCTATCTTGTCGCCATTATAAGAGAACCACGCACCGCTCTTGACAACAATATTATTGGATGCTGCAAGGTCAAGTATATCTCCTTCTCTTGAAATACCCTTCCCGAACATGATATCAAATTCTGCCTCCTTAAACGGAGGTGCAATCTTATTCTTGACGACCTTGACTCTCGTTCTGTTACCTACCATCTCCCCGTTAGCCTTAAGTGTCTCAATTCTTCTGACATCCATTCTCACAGATGAATAGAACTTGAGTGCACGTCCGCCGGTAGTCGTCTCAGGATTACCGAACATTACTCCGACTTTCTCACGAAGCTGGTTAATAAAAATAACTACACAGTTAGTCTTACTGATTACCGCAGTAAGCTTTCTCAATGCCTGTGACATAAGTCTGGCCTGAAGTCCGACATGCGAATCACCCATATCTCCGTCAATCTCTGCCTTAGGCACAAGTGCTGCTACGGAATCCACTATAATAATATCAACCGCGCCTGAACGCACAAGTGTCTCCGTAATCTCAAGTGCCTGTTCACCATTATCCGGCTGTGATATGTATAATTCATCTATATTGACACCGATATTCTTGGCATAAGCCGGATCCAGAGCATGCTCTGCATCTATAAATCCTGCAATTCCGCCTCTCTTCTGCACCTCAGCTACCATATGAAGTGCAACTGTAGTCTTACCACTTGATTCCGGTCCGTATATCTCAACAATTCTTCCCTTCGGAACTCCACCCATTCCGAGTGCAATATCAAGACTCAGTGAACCTGTCGGAATAGTCTCTACATTCATTGCAGCTGAAGGGTCTCCAAGCTTCATAACCGCACCCTTGCCAAAATTCCTCTCTATACTGGATATAGCGGCATCCAGTGCTTTTAATTTATCTTCCTTAGCCATATTAATCTCCTTCTGATATGTCTTGTGAACAAATGTTCGTGTCTGATATTAGAATATACCACATTGACTCCAATGTCAACAGGAAATTATGATTTTAAATAAAAAACAATTTTTGCAGAAATGTCTTGTAACACCCGCATAATACCATATCGTAATACAAAAATAAAGCGAAATTTTTTATTTGAAAAAATGACATAATTTTTATTTTTTATATTTCCTATTGACATGGTATGAATTGCGCGTTATAATCTTGCCAATATCAAAGAAGGCGGGTTAAATATGATACAAATCAGAAATTTAAGTAAAACATTTAAAACCGGAAACGGAAATATAACAGCTCTTGATAACATTAATCTGACTATCAACGACGGAGAAATATTCGGAATAATCGGATTGTCCGGTGCAGGCAAGAGTACACTGGTGCGATGCATCAATCTCCTTGAACGTCCCTCTTTGGGCAATGTAATACTTGACGGAAAGGATCTTACCACTCTACGTTCAAAAGAACTTCTCCTCATAAGAAGACAGATTGGTATGATATTCCAGAGTTTTAATCTTTTTGAGCAGAGAAACATTCTTCAGAATGTATGCTACCCTCTCAGGATCGCCGGCGTAAGCAAGAAAGAAGCTGTCAAAAAAGCTCATGATCTTCTTGAAATGGTGGGTCTCGGAGACCGTGAGAAAGCATATCCTTCCATGCTTTCCGGCGGTCAGAAACAGCGTGTTGCAATTGCAAGAGCTCTTGCAACAGATCCCAAATATCTGCTTTGTGATGAAGCTACAAGCGCTCTCGACCCTAACACAACCCAGCAGATACTTGACCTTTTAAAGAGAATCAACAATGAGCTTGGCGTCACCATTATCGTTATCACCCATGAGATGCGCGTGATAGACAGCATATGCGACCGTGTCGCAGTCATCGATAAAAGTCATATTGCCGAAGAAGGACCTGTTGCGGAGGTATTTTTAAATCCGCAGTCAGAAATAGCAAGGGAGCTCATCCTTCCGCAGTCGCCATTAGCGCGTAAATCAATCGGTACCAGGCGCATCCGTATTATTTTTGACGGGGAATCGTCGGACAAGCCGGTTATATCAGACATGATACTCGAATGCCAGGCGGGTGTTAATATTGTTTTTGCTGACACCAAGGACATTGACGGAAAAGCATATGGACAGATAATCATCCAGCTTCCAGAAGATAAAGTTGCTGCTGATAAAATAACCACATGGCTTGATAACAATAATATGAAATATTCAAAGGAGGATGACGAATAATGACAACTAATCTTCTCCAGAAACTTCTGGATAACGGCATACTTCAATACGGAATCTGGGAAACGATCTATATGACGTTACTTTCCACCATTTTCGCATATGTTATCGGACTTCCTATAGGTCTCATACTTTCGGTAACCGGCAAAAATGGCATCAGACCAATCGCATGGCTTAACAGGATACTCGGCATTATTGTCAACATATTCCGAAGCATTCCTTTCATTATATTAATGGTTGCAATGCTTCCGGTTGCTAAATTTATTGTTGGTTCAAGTCTTGGCAATAAAGCCATGATTGTCACACTTGTTATTGCTGCAGCACCTTATGTCGCGCGAATGGTCGAATCATCAATCGCAGAAGTCGGCGGGGGCGTAATTGAAGCGGCTAAAGCCATGGGAACCCCTACTTTTAAGATAGTTACAAAAGTACTTATCCCGGAAGCCAGACCTTCCCTTATAACCGGAGCAATAATCTCAATGGTTACTATTTTAGGTTACTCTGCTATGGCTGGTACCATCGGTGGCGGTGGACTTGGTCAGATAGCAATCACATATGGATACCAGAAATACCAGAATAACATCATCTGGATATGCGTTGCCCTGACAATAATAATCGTACAGATTATTCAGGAATTAGGCGCTGTTATCGCCCGCAGATCAGACAGAAGAATCAACAAGTAAAGGAGAAAAAGAAATGAAAAAAATCGTAACATCATTATTAGCACTTACATTGGTATTCGCACTCGTTCTTACGGGCTGCGGCAAAAAAGAAAGCTCAAACTCAGGAAACAATTCATCATCCGACGACAAGACGATCACAGTAGGTGCAAGCTCAACACCTCATGCAGAAATTCTTGAGCAGGTTAAGGACGCACTCGCTGACGAAGGATATACATTAAAAGTCGTTGTTTATGATGATTATGTTCTTCCAAACACAGCACTTAATGACGGTACACTTGATGCCAATTACTTCCAGCACACACCTTACCTTGAAAGCTTTAACGCTTCAAACAACACAAAACTTGCCGCTGTTGCCAAGATTCACTATGAGCCGTTTGGAATTTACGGAAACGGAATCACTGACTTAAAGGATTTAAAGGATGGCGCTACAATAATCATTCCTGCTGATGACAGCAACGAAACAAGAGCTCTTTTCCTTCTCGCTCAGGAAAATCTCATCAAGCTCGCTGACGGTTCAACAGTTGAAAAAGGTGTAACAACACTTGATATCGTTGACGACGGCGGATACAATATCACAGCTGTCCAGGCAGATACAGTTGCCGCACAGCTTAAGAATGCCGACGCCGGTTCCATCGCAGTTATCAACGGTAACTATGCTCTTGCAGCCGGCCTTAAAATAGCTGATGCTCTTGCATCAGAGGACGCTTCCGGCGAAGCTGCACAGACATATGCAAATATTGTTGCCGTACGCAAAGCTGATGTTGACAGTGCCAAGACAAAAGCTCTTGTAGCAGCTCTTACAACACAGAAGGTTAAAGATTACATTAATAACACATACAACGGAGCTGTTGTACCTATTTTCTAACAGAAAAACATATAATTTTACCCTCAATGCCTTAAGTTCAACACCTGGTATTGAGGGTATTTTTTATCTTATCACATCTTTGATAGGACTCCAGCAGCAAAAACAACCCCTGGGTGCAAAAAAAATTCCGAATCGAACTGATTCGGAATAATGGGTTGGGCTGTATATAAATACATTTAGTAGCCAATAGGGGAATCGAACCCCTGTTTCCGCCGTGAGAGGGCGGCGTCTTAACCGCTTGACCAATTGGCCGTCTGTGTGGTACTTGAGTATAATACTATATGTCCGAAGAAAAAGCAAGTACTTTTTTAAAAAATTTTCAAAATGTTTCAAAATGTTTGAATTATTCCTACAAATCAACCAAATACCTCATCACAAAGGTGGACATATTCCTTCCACAATGCTGTATCGGCAAACTCTTTGGTGGCCTCCGCGATACTTCTGTAATACCAGGCCTGACGATCCTTGCTCTTCTCGTTGAAATGCTTCCACATATCATCGCCCTCTGTGCGGTGTCTGACAAGACTTAAGCGCATATTGGAAAGCTTGTCGGCAAGTGCTATAAGCTTGACATCATGTCCAGCAGTCTTAAGGTGGTCTATGGTCTCCTGCTTACGGATAAGCCAGGTGGACTCGGCGGAGCAATCCCGACGCTTGTTCTCACTTTCAAGTGTTACCAGTCTGGCAACACGGGTTCCGAAATGTTTCTCAATGTCTGCCGCCGTACGGTCAGTATCCTCTATAACATCATGCAGGAGTGCCGCAATAATGATATCTTCGTCATCCGTCATCATCGCAGCAATCTTAGATGTCTCTATCGCATGCTCAATATAGGGAATGTTCGTTCCCTTTCTGAATGCGCCCGCATGTGCCTCCATCGCGAACTGGAGAGCCTCCTTGTACCTTAAACCATTCTCCATAGACACTACCTCTATCCGCTGTATTAATAGCCGACCTTCTCCATAAATTCATCCACATTACCGATTCCCGACGCTGATGTGGAATAAGCATATACCATGGTATTTCCGATTACCGAAGCAACAGCATTCAGAGAATCCGCCTTCATCTGAAATCTCGGATACTCACCGTCCATTGTCTCTGTCTCAGCCGTGATATCCTCAAATGCCGATTCGATATTGCCGGTAATATACTGATAGCTGGTCGAGACATATGAATTCTTGTCAAAAACATAGAACTCCGCATATATGTCGTTACCCTGCGCTATATATGTTGTTATGGAAGAATTCTCTTTCTTCCCGACTTCAAGCCCGTAATCCTCGGCAATCTCAGTGAATTTGTCACCGGAAATGCTATTCTTTATGCGTGATATCTTACTGCAGCCTGTTATTGCTGCCAGGATCGCACATACCAAAAGTGCCATTGAAATCCTCGTAAATCTCTTCATGATATGGTCTCCTTCTAATTTAATAATAAAGCATTATGACGCTGCTTGCAAATCTTATTTTTAAAACATGTCAAATAATGACAACTGGTTACTTTCCGGCAGTCCGCTTAAGATACCCAGATCGGCCATAAGCGCAGCACTGGTCTTTGAAACCTTGGAACGGCTTATGAAATCCTCTTTGGATAAGAATGCTCCATTCTTGGCTGCCTCGTAAATGCCGTCCGATGCAGCTTCACCCAGACCATCTATCGACTTGAAAGGTGGAAGAAGCTTACCGTCAACAATCTGAAAATTACGCGAATGTGATTTATAAAGGTCTATCGGCATAAACTCAAAACCTCTTGCATACATTTCCTGCACAATACGCATGTCCTTAAGCTGACCCTCTTCCTTCGGAGAAAGCTGCTTTGCGTCGGCGCGCTTCTTGTAATCATTGATGTAATAGTCAAGTTTATCCTTGCCGAAGCACATAAGCTCATACGAAAAGTTATCAGCTCTGATACTGTAATATGACGCATAATATTCAAGCGGGAAAAATACCTTACAATAAGCGATACGCCATGCCATCATAACATATGCCGCCGCATGTGCCTTAGGAAACATGTATTTGATTTTCTGGCATGACCATATGTACCAGTCCGGAACACCGTGCTCCTCCATCTGGGCTTTCCACTCAGGCCATTTATCGCATTTGCCCTTGGCCACGTTACCTTTACGGACATTCTCCATTATTTTGAATGCCGTTCCGGCCTCAAGACCCTTGTTGATAAGATAAACCATAATATCATCTCTGGTACATATAGCGGTTGAAATCGTGGCCTTGCCCTCCTCGATAAGCGTCTGGGCATTGCCAAGCCATACATCCGTACCGTGGGACAGACCGGCAATTCGCACAAGGTCGGAAAAATGCTTTGGCTGTGTGTCTATAAGCATCTGCATGGCAAAATCCGTTCCAAATTCCGGTATTCCCAAGCATCCAAGCTTGGTTCCGCCGATATCATCAGGCGATATTTTGAGCACCTCAGTACTCTGGAACAAGCTCATGACCTCAGGGCTGTCAAGTGGAATCGTCCTCGGATCCATTCTGGTAAGATCCTGCAGCATACGAATCATGGTAGGATCATCATGACCAAGAATATCAAGTTTTAACAGGTTGTGATCGATACTGTGGTAATCGAAATGCGTCGTAACGATATTGCTTGTCATATCATTGGCCGGATGCTGGATAGGCGTAAAGGAATGTATTTCCTGTCCGTAAGGAAGAACGATGATTCCTCCGGGATGCTGTCCGGTCGAACGCTTTACTCCGACACCTCCGGCAACTATTCTGTTGATTTCACAGTCCCTTTTACGTTCGCCCTTTTCCTCGAAATATTTTTTGACATATCCGTACATTGTCTTGTCGGCAAGCGTACCTACCGTTCCGGCTTTAAATGTCTGACCCTCGCCGAAAATAACCTCGACGTAGGCATGGGCTTTTGCCTGATATTCACCGGAGAAATTAAGATCGATATCCGGCTCCTTGTCACCGTTGAATCCCAGGAATGTCTCGAACGGAATGTCAAACCCTTCTTTATTTAATTTGTGTCCGCACACCGGACAGATTTTATCCGGCATATCACATCCGGCGCCGCCGGCAAATTCTTTGACCTCCGGGCTGTCAAAATCACAATAATAGCATTCCGGGCACAGATAGTGCGGACTTAACGGATTAACTTCCGTAATTCCGGACATTGTTGCGGCAAAAGAAGAACCTACCGAGCCTCTTGAGCCAACCAGATATCCGTCCTCATTGGATTTCCATACAAGTTTCTGGGCAATTATATACATAACCGAGTAACCGTTGGAAATAATTGACGTGAGTTCCTTCTCAAGCCTGTCCGAAACGATTTTCGGCAGGTCAGGACCATATAATTTATGAGCACTGTTGTAACATATCTCCCTGAGTGTTTCGTCTGAATGCGGAATAACCGGCGGGCATTTATCCGGGCGTACAGGTTCAATGCGCTCACACATATCGCTTATTTTACGGGTATTGGTAACAACGACTTCATATGCTTTTTCTTCTCCGAGATATTGGAATTCGGCAAGCATTTCCTCCGTTGTACGCAGATACAACGGCGCCTGGTTATCGGCATCGTTAAATCCCTGACCCTTCATGATTATACGTCTGTATATTTCGTCCTCGGGATTAAGAAAATGCACATCGCAGGTAGCCACAACCGGCTTGTCGAGTTCATCACCCAGTCTTACGATCTCTTCGTTAATTTTAATTAAATCGGCATCCGACTGGATCTGCGGAAGTTTCTGATCTTCTATCATAAAATGGTTGTTGCCAAGCGGTTGTATTTCCAGGTAATCATAGAAATTGACCAATCGTACGATTTCTTCCTTGGATGCACGGTGCAATAAAGCCTGATACAGTTCTCCCGCCTCACATGCCGAACCTAATATAAGTCCGTCGCGGTGTTTAAGAATTTCACTCTTCGGTATTCTCGGTCTCTTGTTAAAATATGTAAGATGAGACATTGAAACCAGTCTGTACAGATTAATTCTTCCCTCTTCCGAAGAAGCGAGAATTATGGCATGATATGATTTGGCTTTTCTGATCGCATTTACATTAAATTCCTCAACCTCGTTAATCGCGTCAAGATCATTGATACCACGCGCTCTAAGCTTATCGATCAATGCTGCAAAAATATCGGCGCAGGCCTCTGCATCATCCACCGCGCGATGATGATTAAATGGCGGAACACCGAGTGCCTTTGCCACATGATCTAGCGTAAATTTACCGAGTGACGGCAGTAATGCCCTTGAAAGTGCCACCGTATCAACAACCGTACATTCAAATTTTCTGCCAAGGATTGAATCTGTTTTTTCCTTGATAAAACCGACATCAAATCCGGCGTTATGCGCAACCATAACAGCACCCTTGCAGAATTCAAGAAATTCCGGAAGAATCTCTTCTATTGTTCCGGCATTTTCAACCATTGAATCGCTGATTCCCGTGAGGCTTTCGATATTGAAAGGAATCGGTATCTGCGGATTAACAAATGTTGAGAAACTATCAGTCACCTTGCCGCCGCACATCTTGACTGCACCGATTTCGATTATACGATCATTGACAGGCGACAGACCCGTTGTTTCAAGGTCAAAAATAACGTATGTATCGTCAAAATTCTGTCCTCCCGGGTTCTCAATTATACGTTTAAGGTCGTCTACCAGATATGCCTCAACTCCGTATATTATTTTAAAATCTTTATTATCCAATTTGGTGTGGAATGCTTCCGTAAAGGCCTGGACAACACCATGATCCGTTATTGCAAGAGCCGGGTGCCCCCATCCTGCGGCTTGTTTTACTATGGCAGACACATCTGACACACCGTCAAGTTCACTCATCTTGGTATGACAATGAAGTTCAACTCTCTTTTCAAGTGCCATATCAGTACGTTTTACCCTGAAATCAGATGATTTCATTATGCCCGAAACCGAACCGATAGTAAGTTCACCCGAGAAACGGTCTATTGTCGTTACACCCTTGACACGAACGAATATACCCGGTTTGAGGTCCTTCTCAACTTCTTCAAGCTGCTCCGGCATCATAAACATCTTAACCGAGATTGAATCAGTAAAATCAGTTATATCAAACATAAATATAACCTTACCGCTTCTAAGCTCACGCTTGTCCGCATTCATAATCTGGCCGCGGAAAATAATTTCTCCCATCTCTCCGACAACCGTATCAAGATTAATTGCTTCTCCGTCAAAATCCCTGCCATATATTACATCCGGATTGTCCGAACGTTTTACCGAACGTCTGAAATCAGAACCATCTCTCTTAAATTCTTTATTGGATTTGTAATTATTACCGCCATCAGTTCTCTGCTTTGGTTTCTCCGGTTTCTGTGCTGACATTTCAGGTTTCCCGGTATTTTCAGATGGCTCGACCGTACTGTTTTCTTCATCAGCCTTGTGTGCCGGATTCTTATGTGCCCTCTCAGATATTTCATGTACCATCTGTTCAAGCTTGTACTCAGCCTCTTTACTGTGTCTGCTTTCTTTGACTTCCGTGTACTCCGTTACCACATTAACTTCATATCCAAAACGGTTCAACATCATATCTGAAATTGCACCGCAGATTTCGTCTGCATATCTTTGGGCTACAAAAGTGCCCTGAGTTGACATAATAATATTATTGTCATCTTTGATTTCTATTTCGGCATTCTTATAAATCTGCTGCTTAATCATACTGTCCTTACCGAGTTCATAGAGAATACTATCCCTGTATTCATCAAGAATTGTTTCGGGTGTATGAAGGCTTGATAATTCAAATTTTTCTTTTATAATTACCTGCATTCCAAAAAAAGGCTTTATCTGACGTCTTATTTCATTTTCGACATCTGCGATTATATCCCGTCCGATAAGCCTTTGAAATCTTACATATATTTTTACGCAGGTTCTCTGGCCATTCATGCATATATGCGTTACTACGGCCTCTGAGAATATCTGCTCTATTCTTTTATTGAGATGAAGTGTAGGAAAAGTCTCAAAAAACTTTTTCTCTTCCATGTAATATCACTAAGTCCTTTCCCAATTATCCAATTCTTCCTTAAGACAGTCCAAAAGTCTGTCTTCCGGAACTTTCTTTACAATCTGACCTTTTTTAATAAGAAGACCTTCTCCGTCTCCACCGGCAATTCCAATATCAGCTTCCTTAGCCTCTCCCGGTCCGTTAACTGCACATCCCATAACGGCTACCTTAATATCAAGGTCATAATTCTGTACCATCTGCTCGACTTTGTCCGCAAGTGCAATGAGATTAATCTTCGTTCTTCCGCATGTAGGGCATGATACAACTTCTATACCTCCTTTTCTGAGTCCGAGTGTTTTGAGGATCATTTTGGCTGATCGTATCTCTTCTACCGGATCACCGGTAAGGGATACCCTTATTGTATCTCCGATTCCCTGACCAAGTATAAGGCCCAATCCGATGGACGATTTAATATTTCCGGAATACAATGTTCCCGCTTCCGTAATTCCGACATGCAGAGGATATTTGCATTTGTCTGCTATTATTTCATGTGCTTTTACACACATCATGACATCGGATGATTTGATGCTTACAACCAGGTTATCATATCCCATATCTTCTATGATATGTACCTTATCCAGCGCGCTTTCAACAAGGCCTTCTGCGGTCACTCCCCCATACTTGGCAATAATGTCTTTTTCGAGCGAACCGCTGTTTACACCGACACGTATCGGAACATTATGCTCTCCGGCACAATCAACAACTGCCTTTATTCTGTCAAGGCTTCCGATATTACCGGGATTTATACGGATTTTGTCCGCGCCGTTCTCTATAGCCATGATTGCCATACGATAATCAAAATGAATATCGGCAACTATCGGTATATGGATGCGTTTCTTAATTTCGGCAATTGCTTTAGCAGCCTCCTCTGTAGGAACCGTGGAACGTACAATCTCACATCCTGCTTTCTCAAGTTTGAGAATCTGTGCAACTGTCGCGTCAACATCCTCTGTTCTTGTATTTGTCATTGACTGTATGAGAATCGGATTTCCGCCTCCGATATATCTGTCTCCGATTTTGATTTTCTTCGTATTATCTCTGTACACCTGATTATCCTCCATCAGAATAATTTGCGAATATCGTTTGCCATAATAACAACCATCAGTACCATCAGAAGCACAATTCCGATGAAGTGCACCATTCCCTCTTTCTCTCTAGGAACAGGTTTACGTCTTATTGCTTCTATTATAAGAAACACCAGACGTCCTCCGTCAAGAGCCGGTATCGGCAGCAGATTCATAACGCCTAAGTTGGCACTTATCATAACGCTCCAGTTAATGAGATTCAGGATAACATACAGCACACCGTCGCTCTTACTCTCGGTAACAACATTACCAATCGCGGAAACTATTCCGACAGGACCCGAAACATCATTTGCGGAAACCTTACCCGTAAAAAGAAGTTTAAAACTCTTAAACACGGCTTTAATCCAGTATCCGACATTCTTAAATGAATATGAAATCGTACCTGCAGGACTTAATTTTTCCCTCGCTGCCGACATAACCATACCTATATTATAATATGCCTGATGCACCTTATTCGGTGTAATCTTAATTGTTACTTCACTTCCGTCACGCTCGACAACAAGTGTCAGCTCACTGTCACCGGATGCATTTACTAACGGACTGACCTCGTCCGTTACGCTTACAGCCGTTCCATTGATGCTGAGTATCTTATCACCGCTTTTGATTCCGGCACTTTCCGCCGGCGAATCTTTACTTACGGATGATATGACCGGATTATCCCGGTCCATAAGCACACCCATCTGATATACGTCTTCATCTACATATTCCGGAATGAGTGTTGTCTCATGTCTGGCTCCATCACGCACATACGTTATATGCATAACTTCGCCCTCATTTTCAGCAAGCCATAAACTATAATCACCGTAGAAATTAACTTTGGTGCGATCAATCTTAACTATTCTGTCACCAGCTTCCAGTCCTGCCTGTTCAGCGACAGATCCTTCATCGACACTGTAGACAACGCAAGGATCATATCCAATTTTGCCAAGTATAATTACCGATAACACAAAAGCCAGTATGAAATTAAAAAGCGGTCCCGCTACAACAATTGCCATCCTCTTCCATACTGATTTGGAATTAAATGAACCGTCACTGCTGTTGTCCTCATCTTCCCCAAGCATCTGGCATGAGCCGCCAAAAAGGAATAATTTGATGCTGTACATCGTTCCCTTACGCTTAAATTTCAATAATCTCGGACCCATTCCAAGTGAAAATTCCGTTACGGTAACACCGCTTGCCTTTGCAACAATAAAATGTCCAAGCTCATGTACTATTATAATAATACTAAGTACCAAAAAAGCGATAACATATTTCATAAGCTTACCTCAAAAATTCATAAACTGCTTTCTCTGTGTCAAGTATATCATTAACATCAGGATTATCTATATATTGTATGCAATCCATTGCCTTTTCAATCATATCCGTTATATCAAGAAAACCGCACTTTCTGCCAAGGAACTGTGCAACTGCAAATTCATTGGCAGCATTAAGTATTGTCGGAAGATTTCCGCCCCTGCGTCCTGCCTTATATGCTAATGCAAGTCCCTTAAAATTAACCATATCAGGTGCTTCAAAAGTTATTGAAGCAAGTTTGGCAAAATCAAGCCTTGCAATATCCATCGGCTTTCTCTCCGGATAATAAAGTGCGTACTGTATAGGCAGTCTCATATCCGGGCAGCCTAACTGTGCAATAATGCTTCCATCGACATACTGAACCATTGAATGGATAACACTCTGCGGCTGTACCACAACCGTTACATCATCTATATCAACGCCGAACAGCCATCTTGCTTCCATAACTTCCAGTCCCTTATTAACCATTGTAGCCGAATCGATGGTTATTTTATGACCCATGGACCAATTCGGGTGCTTCAGGGCATCCTCAACCCTGACATCACGCATCTCGTCAGTTGTTCTTCCTCTGAACGGACCGCCTGATGCAGTGAGAAGGATTTTTTCTATAGTGGATGGATTTTCACCGTTAAGCGACTGAAAAATAGCACTATGTTCACTATCAACAGGAAGAATCCTTACATTATGTTCCTTCGCAAGCGGCATAATTATATGTCCGGCCGTTACCAGAGTTTCTTTGTTTGCAAGTGCAATATCCTTACCGGCTTTAATTGCCTCAATAGTAGGAACAATTCCTATCATTCCTACTATGGCTGTAACAAGAATCTCGACATTATCATATGTAGCAACTCGCACAAGTCCTTCCGTACCGTAACATATCTCATAAGGAATATCATTGGTAAGAAGCTTTAATTCGCTGATGCTTTCTTCCTTTGCAATACAAACAAGCTTTGGCCTGAATTCTCTAATCTGCTCAGCCAAAGCCTTAACATTGGAACCGGCTGCAAGTGCCAGCACCTCAATATCTTTATTTTTACGGACAACATCAAGGGTCTGGGTTCCTATTGAACCCGTTGACCCGAGAATTGCAATTTTCTTCATAATACAGACCCCGTTTCTTCTATAATAAAGGCATCAAAAGCTGCGCTCCGATATATACTATCGGCGCAACGAATATCATACTGTCAAAACGGTCAAGTATCCCTCCGTGTCCCGGTATAAGATTACTATAATCCTTAACATCATAATTACGCTTGATAGCAGACGCTGCAAGGTCTCCAAAAATAGATATAAATGCTCCGACCGCACTTATTACCAGGAACGGAATCATTGCTTTGATACCAAGTGCTTTGTGTAATATAAAGCCATATAAAAGTCCGACAAGTGCAGCTCCCGTTATTCCGCCTATTGCGCCCTCAACTGATTTCTTAGGGCTGAGGTGCGGCACAAGCTTATGCTTTCCGAAGGTTACACCTGTAAAATATGCAAATGTATCCGCAATCCATGAACATACAAAAAGCAGGATAAACAAATATATTCCGTATTTATCAATGATTCTTATTCTGTATAAGAACGAAAGCGGAATCGCAACATAAAAAATACCTAACAGTGCAAATGCTGCCTGGCTTGCTTTCTTGGTTTTGAAACTGCATACATATGCGAACATTATTATTATTCCACATGCAACGCAATACAAATCCATAAATTCAAGTTTATCAAACCACAAAAGTGCATAATAAGCTGCGGCAAGAATATATCCTACTATTCCCAAGGGGCTTTTGTGAATCCCTACAACTCTGTATAATTCAAACATACCGAGGCATGTTATAACCAATGACAGCAAAAACATTGTAATCCGGCCGCCTGCTACAGCTCCGACGAGTATGGCCGTCAAAACAGCACCACTGATAATTCTGGTACGCATTCTATTCCTCCTTCACTCCGCCAAAGCGTCTATCTCTTTTATTATATCTCTCAACAGCTTCAATCAGGCGTTTCTTATTGAAATCCGGCCATAAAATCTCCGGAAAATCAAATTCCGAATACGCACATTGCCATAAGAGGAAATTAGATATTCTTTTCTCTCCGCTTGTTCGTATTATAAGATCAGGATCAGGTGCACCGGCTGTATCAAGATAACCTGAAAACATATTCTCATCAATATCTTCAGGCGAAAGTCCTTTATCGATAATATCTTTCGTCATCTTGCGCATTGCCCTGACCATTTCATCACGTCCGCCATAATTAAGTGCAACCTGAAATACAAGTCCTGTATTACCGGCCGTAGCCGCCTCGAGATGTTCTATGCTTTCTATGATATCATCATCAAGACGATCTCTCTTGCCGAGGATTCGGACTTTCATGTTATTCTTATTGGCCCGCTTTATGCAGTCCTTTAAGTAATTACGCAATATTTTCATAAGACCTGCCACTTCTTTATCGGAGCGGTTCCAGTTCTCTGTTGAAAAAACATATACTGTAAGATATTTAATTCCTATCTCATCAGCAGCATCACATATCTGTTCAAGAACTTTACTGCCCTGCATATGTCCGAAATTACGCGGCATTAGTCTCTGCTTGGCCCATCTTCCGTTACCGTCAAGGATTATACCAACATGTTCGGGAATATTAAGTCCAAGCTTCTCATTATAATTATCCATATCCTGCACCGACGATTATACCGTCATGATTTCCTTTGTCTTGTTCTCGACTGCCTTATCGATATCGGCTATATACTTATCTGTAAGTTTCTGGATATCTCCTTCAATCTTCTTAACATCATCCTCAGACATATCATTTTCCTTGCTGCTCTTCTTGATGGCATCATTAGCATCTCTTCTGATGTTTCTGACAGCAACCTTGGCATTCTCGCCCTTTTTCTTAATATCTTTAACTATTTCTTTACGTCTGTCCTCTGTAAGTTCAGGGAATACCAGTCTTATTGACTTTCCGTCATTGGTTGGTGTAAGACCGAGATCGGATGTAAGGATTGCCTTTTCGATATCTTTGATGAGAGATGACTCCCATGGCTGTATCTGGATCATTCTTGCTTCCGGAACAGAAACATTGGCTACCTGCTGAAGCGGTGATGGTGTTCCGTAATAATCAACTTTAATTTTATCAAGAATATGCGGATTGGCTCTGCCCGCTCTAATCGTTGCATAATCAGCCTCAAGTGCCGCAAGTGACTTTTCCATTTTCTCTTCGTAAATCTTAATTTCGCTCATTTTTCCTCCTGATATATGGCTTATGCCATGATTATTCTATATTATACTGTAACAACGGTTCCGTTAAATTTACCATTGTATGTATTGATAATGCTGTCTTTCTCGTTAAGTCCGAATACTACAAGCGGCATCCTGTTCTCCATGCACATAACAGAAGCCGTCATATCGATAACGGCAAGCTTATTGGCGATAACATCGTCAATGGATACGCTGTCATATTTAACAGCCGCCGGGTTAGTCTTCGGGTCACTGTCATATACACCGTCAATTGCTTTGGCAAGATATATGGCATCTGCTTCCATCTCGATTGCCCTTAATACTATTCCGGTATCCGTTGAAAAATACGGATGTCCCGTTCCGCCGGCAAAAAATACTATTTTGCCCTGACCGAAATATTTATTGGCACGGTCTTTTGAAAAAAGTTTGGTAACCGAACCGCACTCAAACGGTGTAAGTATCTCCGTCTCAAGGCCTGTGCTTCTGAACATTTCGGAAACATAAATGCAATTCATAATTGTTGCAAGCATTCCTATCTGGTCAGCTTTCGTTCTGTCCATATTCTCACTTGTTCTTCCGCGCCAGAAATTACCGCCGCCTATAACAACACCAATCTCTGCTCCGTCATCATGGACAGCTTTGACCTGTCGTGCAATTTCAAGAACCGTAGCCTCATCAAAACCTGTATGCTTATCTCCTGCAAGAGCCTCTCCGCTCAGTTTGAGAAGTATTCTTTTCTCTTTCATAAGATTCCTCCAATGTTAATTTTCTCCAAAAAATTCCTTAGGACTGTTATCTGAATAACACTGTGAACAATGACCTTCAATAACTGCTCCGTTATTAATCTGTACCAGCTTGGACTTGATATCTCCCATTACGATTGCTGTAGTATCAATGATAACAGGGCCCTGAACATCAATATCTCCCTTGATGGCACCGGCAATCACAGCCGATGTGGCAACAAGGTTACCTATAATAACAGAACCGTTTCCAATCTTAGCCGGACCTTCACATGTTACATCACCTGTTATGTTGGCTTTATCGGCAAAGAAATCCGATGATACCGAATTACCCTTTATGGTTCCGCTTACAACGAGCTTTCCTTTACATGTAACATTGCCTTCAACCGTACCGAAAAGTTCAATAGAACCTGCTGATGTAACATCACCCGAAATTGAAAGACCCGGCGTAATAATTGCCGTCTCATCGCTTATCTCATCCGCACCTGCCGTAACCAAAGTCTCTTCGGCCGTTTCTTTGGCCTGCACTGACTTTTCCTCTTCTTTTACCGCCTTGGCAGTCGTCTTACGGGCTGCAGATTCAGGCTTCTTATCATCCGCCTTAATATCTGCAAGAGCTCTTGTAAGAGACTCCTCAATATCACTGTCTCCTGCATCAGACTGCATATCATTTGCAAGTGTGTCAACCATCACATCATCATCCGGTACCGGTTCTTCAACTTTCTCTGCGCTCACATCCGCAAGCTTTGATGCATCATCCGAAAGCTCATTGACTGCCTGTGACAAATCCGCTTTAAAATCTTTAAAAAATCCCATTTCAAAATTTCTCCTGGTTAATTAACATTATGATGAACAGGCTGCGTATCTGCAGTGATTGGGAGAATCAATGCATTCTGCTCCTGCAATTTCTCTATTATATCGGGCACCGCCTCAAATGTGGTCATTCTGTAAGTGGCATCGTGCATAAGAACCACTGAAACATCCTGACCGGCAATACCTTTCATTACATTATCGTATACCTGTTTCCGGCTGAGCCCGTCTTCTCCGTCTCCGGATGAAACATTCCAGTCAAAAAACACCAGATTATTCTTATTAAGATAATCTATGTACTGCGATATCGGAAGCGGTGCCTGGGAATTACTTGAACCGCCCGGAAATCTGAATATATACGGTCTGGTCCCTGTAACTTTTTCCAGATAATCCTGCAGTGACTCAACTTCCTGCGAAAATGATTCAACACTTTCATATACATGTGCATAATCATGCGTATATGTATGAAGAGCAAGAGTGTGGCCCTCATTAACTATACGGTTAAGCGCCTCCTCATATCCTTCATATCCATTTACAAAAAAGGTTGCTTTCACATTATGTTCAGCCAGAACATCAAGCAATGCGTCCGTGTTATCGCTCGGGCCGTCATCAAACGTAAGATATACCACCTTACGTCCCTGCTTAAGTGCTTCCTCCACAGTTGTACGCGCTTCAGTCTCTGTCTCTGTCGCCTCAGGCTGTGTCTCCTGGTATGTCTTGCTGCTGTTCTCCGGTTCTGCCTGATTCTTGTTAAGTGATGCCTGAATCTGTTTCCTGCCCGGGCTGTTTTCATCCGATGCAAGCTGTACCGATGATTCAAGCTGTGCCTTAAGTTCTGAAAAATCCTTCTGCAAGCAGTTCATCCTGTAGAACAGGATTATACATAATATTGTTGGCAGCATTATTATTGTTACAATCATTATGATTGATAACACGCTTCTAGAGGTTAATACGCTTTCTCCGGCGTGCAGCCTCGGAAAGTTCTCATTTGTCTTCATTCATATCTTCTATCCTTTTGCACAATTTATGCGTCTATCACATTGTACCACATGTTTTTCGATATTTGAAGAAAATTATTATTATTTTTCCTTTTTTTAGATTTTTTTAATAAATATTTATATTTTATATATTGTATTTTGGGCGGATACATTTTAAATTTAATTTTAGACTTATATTTCAGAAGGAGAACACCATGTTACAGCTTAAAGGTATTATAAAGAATTATACAGCCGGTGACACCGAGGTTCACGCACTCAAAGGAATAGACATACGATTTCGCGAAAGTGAATTTGTATCAATACTCGGTCCGTCAGGCTGCGGTAAGACTACTATGCTGAATATAATCGGCGGACTTGACAGGTACACGGACGGCGACCTTATTATCGGCGGACGTTCCACCAGGGAATTTAAGGATAAGGACTGGGATTCATATCGTAACCACAAGATAGGATTTGTATTTCAGAACTATAATCTTATACCTCATCAGACCGTATTAGCAAACGTAGAACTTGCCCTCACACTTTCGGGTGTGTCCAAATCAGAACGCCGCAAACGCGCGGCTGAGGCTCTCGCAAAGGTAGGTCTTAAGGATCAGCTCCATAAGAAGCCGAATCAGATGTCCGGAGGACAGATGCAGCGTGTTGCCATAGCACGTGCACTTGTCAATGACCCTGACATAATTCTTGCAGACGAACCTACCGGTGCGCTCGATTCGGAAACAAGCATTGCCATAATGAATATTCTGCGCGAAATATCAGACGAGAAACTAATTATAATGGTTACTCACAATGCAGAACTCGCAGAGCAGTATTCGTCGAGAATTATACGTCTTCTTGACGGCCGGGTTATCGATGACAGTGCCCCTTACGAAGGAGATGACTCCACTGACAAAAAGCCATCCCAAGCTCCCACACATTCCCATAAGAGCCGGTCCAAATCCAAAGTCTCAATGTCTTTTGGAACTGCCCTGTCGCTCAGTTTTAAGAACCTGCTTACCAAAAAAGGCCGCACCTTCCTTACTTCTTTTGCCGGAAGCATAGGCATAATAGGAATCGCTCTTATTCTTTCACTGTCCAATGGTTTTCAGGCTTACATCAATAAAGTCCAGGAAGACACCATATCAACATATCCTATTACCATTGAAGATGAGAATATAGACATGACAAGCCTTATGGAAACAATGCTCGGCAAATCAACCAATGATGTGAAACATGAGGATGGCCGTATATATACCAGTCCTATACTCGGTGATATGATCAATACAATGATGGCCGAGGTCAAGACAAACAGTCTCGGTGAACTCAAGGCATATTTTGAGAGCGATGAATGCAATATCAAAGATTACGTAACCGATATCCAGTACGGTTACGATACCGACCTTAATATTTACCTTGCTGACACATCAAACGGTCTTAACAAGGTTAATCCAAGTACCATGATGGAAGATATTATGGGAGTATCCCAGGAAAATGCCGGCACATCTTCCATGATGAATGCTTACAGCAGTTCAAATCTCTGGACACAGATGATTGATAATAAGGATCTTCTCGATTCACAGTACAATGTTATAGCCGGAAGATGGCCTGAGAATTATAACGAAGTAGTTCTTGTAGTAAGTAAAGATTCCACGATTACAGATGTTACCCAGTATGCACTTGGTCTTAAAAATTCATCCGAGCTTAAGAACATTATGAACGATCTCGGAAGCGGTAAACAGATTGATTCCGAGCAGACCAGTTATACATATGACGATCTCTTAGGCCTTACATATAAACTTGTACTTTCAAGTGACTATTACAGATATGATGAGACCAATAAACGATGGGAAGATAAAAGTTCTGATGATGAATACGTCAAAACGCTCGTAGACAACGGTACGGAAATTAAAATAGTCGGTATAATACAGCCCGATGAAGACGCCGTTGCAACATCCATAACGGGAAGCATAGGTTACACAAAGGCTCTCACCGAATATGTAATTAATGAGACATCTAAGTCGGGCATCGTAAAAGAACAGCTTGCCGATGATAAAACCGATGTATTCACAGGTCTCCCGTTCGCTGTAAGTGAGGATGAACTTGATAATATTACGGTTGATGATGTCAAAGCTTATATCGCAACGCTTCCTGAGGCTGAACAGCAGGCTGCCCAGATGTATCTCGGCATGATGACTGACGAACAGCTTGTCGACGTGTTCAAGAACCAGCTCCAGACCAAATCCGGCAGCACATATAAAGATAACATGGTAAAACTCGGATACGCAGACGAATCAAAGCCAACGTCCATCAATATATATGCCAGGGATTTTGAAGCTAAAGATGCTATAGCTGATATCATAGATGAGTACAATGATAAAGCAACTGCCGCCGGAAAAGACAATCTCACAATCTCTTACACTGATTATGTGGGACTTATGATGTCATCCGTAAGCACAATTGTTAATACGATATCGTATGTTCTTATTGCATTCGTATCGATATCACTTGTGGTATCTTCGATAATGATTGGCATAATCACTTATATATCGGTTCTTGAAAGAACCAAAGAAATCGGTATATTAAGAAGTATAGGTGCCTCCAAGCGTGACGTTTCCAACGTATTTAATGCAGAAACCATGATTGTAGGACTTGTATCAGGATCCCTTGGAATCCTCATAACATTGCTTCTTGACATTCCTATCAATATAGTCATCAAGCACCTGACCGGAATTTCAGGCGTGGCTTCACTCCCATGGCAGGGTGCCGTCATACTGATAGCTATAAGCATCCTTCTGACGCTTGTGGCAGGCCTTATACCTGCTAAGGTAGCTTCCAGAAAAGATCCGGTAATAGCTCTTAGAAGCGAATAATTCAGTATATAATTTATGCCGGGCAGATTTACCTGCCCGGCATTTTTTAGACTATTTTATAATACCTGCTTCTATTTTAAAATAACGCATCCGTAAGCCGGAATAGTAATTTTCTCTCCATCTATCTCAGGAAGTTCCTCATTTACTACGAGATAATCCGCAACATTCTCATATTTGTATGTATCCTTGGATACTGTGACTGTAACAGCCGCGTCACTGTCATTATATATGAGGCTGATTTCCGAATCGTTATATGTCTTATGTATTGCACATATATTACCGTTCTGCTCAGCCACATCACTCATGACTGTTGGAACACCTCTTCCTATTTCAGGATACTTATTACGGATATGGATTGCTTTTTTGTAATAATTATATACCGAATACTCATCATCCTTCTGAGTTTCATAAGAGCCAAAAGTATGTGTCTGCGGCTCATATGAAGGAGGACCTGCTGTCATTCCCTGTGCACTTGCATCATCCGACCAGTACATAGGGGCACGCTTATTCTCATCCTTGCCGCTTCCTCCCATACCAAGTTCGTCTCCATAATATACGAAAACATTACCCGTTGTAAGAATCTGTATTCCGGCTGCAAGTTTGACTCTCTCATCTTTACGAAGGAGGAATCCTGCCGCACGTCCGACATCATGATTTGATAAAAATATACCGTCTATCGCATTCTCATTAACGCTCTTGATTTCATTATATACATTGACAATGTTCTCCGCCATTTTGGCACCGGATTTATCATCACTGTTATTATTGATGCCCTTTACGATTATACCGTTCTGATTACCGATAGCAAAATCAAACATACTGTCACAGCTGCTCTGATAGAACTGCTTTATTGTATTTAAATTATCCCATACTTCAGCCACGCAGTAGATATCAGGATTAACACCATGCACATAATCACAGAACCAGGTGAGTGCTTCTATACTGTCAGGATTATCTGCTTCAAAATAATGAAGTGCGGCATCAAGTCTGAAACCCGATACTCCCTTGTCAATCCAGAACTTTGCGATTTTCTCTATTTCGGCCCGCACTGCCTTGCTTGACAAATTGAGGTCCGGCATCTGAGCCGAGAATACACATTCATAAGTCCAGTCAGGATTTCCGCTGACTTTCTTCCAGCCTGATGCGACCTTGTCCGTCTTCTTGAAATTATAATAATCAACATACGGACATACGGATGCATCCGGCTCTCCATCGCCTATCGTGCTAAGATATTCGCATGCTTCTTTAAACCATTCGCACTTGGATGAGGTGTGATTTATTACAAAGTCCATATATATATCCAGTCCGCGCTCGTCGCAGGCCTTGACCAATGACTCAAAATCTTCCATTGTTCCGTACTGTGGGTCTACTGTGTAATAATCAACGACATCATACTTATGATATGATGTGGATTTATTAAACGGAAGCAGCCATATACTTGAAAATCCCATATCCTGAATATAATCAAGTTTGGAAATAAGTCCCTGTATATCTCCTATTCCATCACCGTCACTGTCACAGAATGAATACAAAAGCACCTGATAACATGTTCCGTATTTGTCGTCTATTCTGTTATCTTCATCAACAAATTCCGTATTTATTGCATTCTTGTCTTTGTCTTTCGAAGATGATGACGTACATCCGGCAAGCATCATCACTGTCATTATACATGCTAAAACAAGTGCAATAATTCTGCTGATTCTCTTATTCTGAATCATAATTCGCTCCTATTCCGCCAGGGCATCCCTGACTTCTCTCGTTATTAAAGAACCGCCGTTTTCATTCCACTTTGATACAAAAATATCAAATTCATCGACCGGCAGTTCTCCGGTTACTATTCGTAAATATGTTTTGTTCTCCAGTTCCTCCAACTTCCACCAGTCACTCTGCATCATACCGGTTTCACTGAAAAAAAGCGATGGAACTTCTCTCAGGGAGGCGTTCGAAATAATCTCACACGCCTTTATTCTTGACATATAAGCTGACCATTGTTCTGTAGTTGCATTGTCCGGGTCATCCAGATATGCCTTACATGACTCATAATATGATTTTTCCAGAATCGGAAGTTCGGACTCATCCTTGGTACCGTTAAGCACCTCAATGATTTCCGAATAGCAGATTGACAGCGCATCACTGTAATCCACATTAATCGCCAGAGGTCTCGCCGTAGGGTCTACATTATCCTGATAATATTTTTTGAAATCATCGTTATCATTTTCTTCATATCTCACATAATCAAAAAGTACACTCACAATCTTGCATGCCACCTCAGGATGCTCATATCCCTTACGGACAACAACATATTTATATGACGGCTGCTGTGAATGATAACTCGTGCTGCCATCATCATCCGTTTCTATAAGGTATGGCTGCCAGTCGGCTTCCGGGTCGGTGCCTACAGCCTCCATAAGCGGATTGTTAGGTGCCCACCATGGTCCGAAGAAAGAACCACACTGGCCGTTTACAACAAGCTCAATTATATTGCTGCTTGTTCGAAGCAGAAAATTATTATCAAGAATACCCGTCTCATACATTTCATTTATGTGTGCCAGCGCGCTTTTGGCCTCCGGCTGAATGGAACCATAGACTGCTTTACCATCTTTGCCTTCAATCCACTGCTTCGGAAACGCTCCATATGCAGCAAAAACGATATCAAGAAGGTACTCACTGCTGTATCCGCATCCACCGCAAAGACTCGGATCACACACAAGACCGACTGTATTGCCCGGTCCGTTTTCTCCCGGATCTTTTTCAATGAATTGTTTGATAATATATTCCACATCGGACAGGTTCTTCGGTGCTGCCAGTCCCAACTTATCCATCCAGTCCTTGCGCAGCCAGATAAGATTCGGTCCGTCATCAATATTTGTTTCCGGAATGGCCATAATCTTACCGTCAAATGTAATCAAATCTTTTATACTGTCACCATATCCCGCATAAATTTCTTTAATTCGTTCCGACATACAGTTATCATATGCCTGGGTAAGGTCTTCTATCATATCATATTCGACGAGCATGTTGACATCGTCAATATCACTCACAATCATAATATCCGGCATATTCCCGGACTGAATAGCCATCGTCACGCTTGAATCATACTGTTCGTCAGCTTCCTCAAAAACATCCTTATTCTGGATATTCAGAAAATCTCTGAGGAATCTTGTATATGCATTGTCTTCATATGTATCGCTTTCCGGCATATTGGAATTATTGCTTCCGGTAAGCTTGCCCAATGTATATGTGACTAATTCAGGATATTTACCATATGGCGTAGTAGATGCTTCCTGCATCTGTTCCGCGAAATCTGTATCAGAAGGTTCACTGGTAGTTGATTTCGAACCGCATCCTGCCTGTATAAATATCATTAAAAACATTATTACCGACGTTATTATTCTGGTGGACTTCTTCATTGTTATTTCTCCTTGCAGATATTTGCTATGCAATAATAATACCACCTATACCGGTTAAATGGCAATCTTTAGTTACAGCCCCGGCCGGATACCCGACCGGGGCTGATAAATTTTAAAGATATTAACCTTTAACCGCTCCCGATACGCCTTCACGGTAAAACTTCTGCATTACCATGAACAGAATAATAATCGGAATTGAGATCACTACCGCTCCGGCAGCGAAACAGTTGAACCAGGAATAAATATATTCCCTATCAAGCATGCTCCATAATCCGACGGAAACCGTGTAATAATCCTTATTGGCCCTGCATATTACCTTTGCAAAGATAAAGTCAAGCCACGGTCCCATAAATGACTGTAAAACAGTATATACGATAATCGGTTTACTGAGAGGAATTGTAACCTTGGTAAATACCTGCCATCTGGTTGCGCCGTCTATGTAAGCAGCTTCATCAATTGACTTTGGTATTGTATCAAAGAATCCCTTCGCAATGTAGAAACCTAAGCCTGAACCTCCGGAGTAAACCATGATAAGAGCTACTCTGATCATGGCGCCCTCCGTGAGTCCAATTGATTTCAGAATGTAGTACACTGCAATCATTGACATAAAGCCGGGAAACATGCCTAAAATAAGCGCTACATTCATGAAAGGCTTTCTCATCTTAAAACGCATTCTCGACATAACATATGATACTGATAATACGAAGAATGCTGAGATGATACATGAAAAAATCGAAATAATCAATGTGTTGACGAACATCTGTGGGAAGTTAAACACATTGGTCGTATCGGTAAAAAGCTTTTTGTAATTATCAAGGGTCGGAATAAATCCTCTTGTAACATTCGCAAACATATCCGGATGGGCAGCTTTAGCACTCTGCAGCAATGCGTCCGGAAGGAGTGTCCTTATCTGAAGTCCCTGATCAGACTTGAAGCTGACCATTACTACGAACAAAATAGGGAGCACCCATATAAATGCCAGCACTGTAAGTAAAATGTGGATAAAAACATTTGTGGTTTTTTTGCCAATCCTGGCTCCTGTTGATATTTTCTTCATTATTGGAATCCCTCCTCGTTCCTGTATGATCCTGTACGACGATAGGTAATGAGTGAAACAACAGCCATGACAACGAATGTCATGATACCTATAACTGCCGCAATATTGTAATACTGCTGGTCAACCGACAGTTTATATAGCCATGTAACAAGCAAGTCCGTCTTACCTGATGTGGACGAAAGATCCGTAATAGGTCCGCCTCCGCTTAAGAGATAAATAACATTAAAGTTATTAATATTTCCTGTAAATGTTGTAATTAAGTAAGGTCCGGTTACAAAAAGCATATACGGAAGGGTAATCTTGAAGAATGTTTTTACCGGTCCTGCACCGTCAACCTTAGCTGCTTCATAGAGGTCTGCCGGAATATTCTGAAGTACACCGGTAACCTGTAACATTGTAAACGGAATACCGATCCAGATATTAACAACGATAATTACAATTCTCGCAAGCATCGCATTATCCCAGAAAGGAATCGGTTCCGACATGGATGTATATCTCTGTAAAATTGTATTGATAATACCTTCTCTGTTAAACATTGTTCTCATAAGAAGAAGGGATACGAACTGCGGTACAGCCGCGGAAAGCATGAAAATCGTTCTCCAGAATCCCTTACCTCTGGTGTTCTTACGATTAATAATAATTGCAAGAATCATTCCGAGAATATAGTTTGAGAAAGTTGCAAATACTGCCCAGATAAGTGTCCATCCCAAAGCGCCCCAGAACGATTTACCGATCGAACTGTTGAAACTGAATACTTTAGGGAAATTTTCAAGTCCTACCCAGTTAAAAATCGTAAGATGTGAATCTATCTTACTGTAATTAGTGAACGCCATACTTATCATAAATACAAGCGGAAGTATGGTGAATGCAAGAACACCGAGTGTAGGCAGTGTAAGCAATGTTCTATGTAAATTCTTGTCAAACAAGCTTTTAATGTCCTGAATAAATGAGTCCGGCTTTCTACCGGATGCTTTCATACATTGTGCCTTGTATGAACTTTTAACTGATGCGCGCCATAACATTATGAATGAAATAGTAACAAACAACGTCGCAACACCAAACAGAAGCATAAGCAATGAGTTATCACCCTTGGCATATTCATATACCTGTTTTGCTTCATTCCAGACTTCAATCTGCTGCTGTCCCCCGAGGTGGAACAGGTCTACCAGGCATTTACCGCCTGTCATAATCATAAATACTATGTAGGCTGCCTCAATTATCAGAAATGATAATCCTTTAACAATCTGGCCTCTGACTAAATTTCCAAGACCCATAACCAACATGGAAAGTCTTGTGAAAATGTCTCCTTTTTTCACCGCATTGGTAAAACAATACGGATCGTAAAACTCTTTGGTTTTTCTTTTCTTCTCGGCTTTTAATTTAGGCATCATGGACCTCCTTGTGCTTACAATAAATGCTCCGGATTACTCCGGAGCATTTACACGGGAGCACCGTACAGTGGTAATTGCCTCCATTGCAGCAGTGCCTTACCCCGTTAATTTTGATAATTATTTAACAATGCCGTTGTTAGCACCTTCGTTGAACTCTGCTGTCTTATCTGCTGCATTGTCCTTTGTGGTCTCGCCTGCTATAATGGATTTACCCATGTTCTCTGCAGGTGTCCACCAGTTGCTCATTCCCTTGAATGTAGGCTGCATAACTGACTTGTTGTTCATTGTATCGTTCTGTGCAGCTGCCATCTCATCTGCTGCTACTTTATCGTTGGATGCTGCACCGATGTTACAAGGGATGATTCCTCTTGCTTCATAGCGGCTAACCTGAGCATCATCGCTTCCAAGATAAAGAGCAAGTGCAACTGCTACCTGAGGGTATTTGCAGTTAGGGTTAACACCGATTGCCTTTGAACCTGCGAATGCTTTCATCTGGTTTTCTTTGCCGTTAAGTGTATATGTAGGAGCTGCTACAACACCAACTTTTGACTTGTCAAGCTTGATGTTTGACATATCCCATGTACCTGAGAAGAAAGCGCCTACTGTTCCATCATTGAATCCTGTGATTCCGGCTGAATCTGCATCATTTACGAAGTTAGGGTTAGCTGCAAGATCTACAAGATACTTTGTAACGTCTGTAGCCTTATCGCCTTTAAGGTCGATACCTGATGCTTCATCTGTTCCGTCAGCACCGAATACTGTACATCCGTTGCCGATATAGAAGCTGCCGATATACCATGAATCTGTAAGTTTGAATGAAACTTTACCCTTAGAAAGCATTGTGTCAAGGTTCTTAACATCATCTGCTGTGAAGATGTCTTTGTTGTAGAATAAGAACCATGTGTTACCTGTGAAAGGAACGCCGTAAACATCATCTCCGATAGAAACTGTCTTAAGCATTGCTTCTGAATTGTTCTCCTTGACTGTCTCAAGTGCAGAACCACCTAACTTAGAGATTGCACCAGCATCAATAAGTGTCTGGAGCTGGTCGTTAGCATACATATAAACATCTGCTGAAGCTGAAGGGTCAGCTGATACAGTAGAACCTGCATCTTTCTCTGAGCATGTACCATACTTGAAAGTAAGGTTCCACTTTGGATGCTCATCATTGAACTTCTTACACATATTCTGTAACCACTCACCGTTGTCTATTGACTGGTCCTCTGCCGGGCCCCATACAGTAATAGTAGCTGTGATTTCTTCATCTTCTGCTGCCTTTGTAGCATCGTTAGAGCTTGTTCCGCTTGTAGAAGATGTTTTTCCGCAGCCAACTACTGTTGCTGCACACATTGCTCCGGCTAAAAGTAAAGCCGATACTTTTCTAAATTTCATTTAGATGTCCTCCTTTTTTTTAATTAAAACCGACTTACAAAAATGTGATTTTCTGCGGTATTAATTGTATTTCCTTAATACTCTCTTATTGTAAAATGATATAGAAAAATCGTAAATATTAATATTCTTAGAAACATATCAGATTTCTTAGACATTTGTAAATATGCACAAAAATAGGAACTCCGTCATGCGGAATTCCTATATAATTCTTACAGCATTTTAGGAAAATGGACTATGACTTTCGTGCCCTTTCCTATTTCGCTTTCTATCTTCAGTTCGTATTGCTCGCCATAATAAAGTTTGATTCTTTCATTGACATTCCGGACTCCGTATCCTTTGGAATCTTTGGTGATGATTTTATCTGCCTGTTCTTTGGTCATTCCTACACCGTTATCCTCAACCGTAAGAATAATCTCATCTTCCGTACCGCGTCCCGTTATCGTTATTACACCTCTGACTCCTGTATTGAGGTCAATTCCGTGGTCAATGGCATTTTCAATCAGTGGCTGCAAAATAAGATTCAGAGTATTGTATTGTAGGATACCATCTTCAATATCAACGACCGCGTCAAAATCACCGTCATGCATCATCTGCTGTATAGTGAGATATGAACGCATATTGTCGATTTCATCTTTGATGCTCATAACATTCTTACCCTTGTTAAGTGAGGTTCTGTAAAAGGATGACAAAGCCAATGTTATCTTGCTTATATCGACCGCATCTGCTTCAATGGCTTTCCAGTTGATAAGTGAAAGTGTATTATATAAGAAATGAGGGTTTATCTGTGCCTGAAGTGCTTTCATCTCATATTCTTTCTCTTTAAGCCTGCTGTCATACACCTCATTGATAAGCATGTCAAGCCGGAGCACCATTGCATCAAACCCGCGTGTAAGGTCTGAAATCTCGTCATTTCCGTCAACCGGAATATTAACATTAAGATTGCCGTTTTCGACTTCTTTCATGCACTTCTGGATTTTGACAATTCGTCTGGTAACGAATCTGCTTGTTGCAACCGTGCATACAACAGCAGCCGCCACGCATACAATTATCGATATTGTTCCGATCCATATGATTGGTGTGGTTGATGATATCATAAAGCTGTCCGGCTTATAGAACCAGATTTTCCATCCTGTAGCAGCTGAATCCTGCGTTATTATCTTGTATTTATCGGAATGATCGGCTACGACTTCTTTAAATTCATCAAAAGTAAGAGCATAATCCTTATTGGACTGATCATATTGTGACAATTCATATATAAGATTACCGTTCTTATCCGTTATAAATAATCCATAATCGTTCAGTATGGTCTGCGAAAAAGCTTCGAATGCTTTGTCATAGTCTACATTTATAAATAACACACCGTCAATTCCCAACCTGTTGAGAAGTGCAAGTCTGCTCACCGAAAAAACCTGTTTCTTGTCCATATCAACATACCAGTGGTTGTCATTATCTGAAAGTGCCTCTTTGCACCATTCTTTATCGGAAATTTCCGACATTGGAGCCAGTGTCGTTCCATGTTTTACGACATTCTTATCAATATATATCGTAACACGGTTAACTTCATCATGGAAATACATAAGCGATGACAATAACGGATCCATTACCGTAACAAACTGGTCATACATATTATATACAGATTCGTAATCGTAATTAAGCACCTGTGAGATTGACTGGTTAAACGAGATGTAGCTTGACAGATTGTCATATATCTTGATTTCTCCATCAAGAGATGCAGTCGCCTGATACAGATAAGAATTGATATTTTCTGTTGAATTTTCACGCAATACTCCACGCATCAGATAAAGTGATACGAGAAATATAATAAACACAGGAATAAAGCCTGTAAAACAATATATCAATACAAGCTTATATTTCAGTTTCAAATCTGAAGTTTTCCTGCGTATTTTGGAAATCATTCGGTTTCTTCTCCGTTTTCCCTGAATTTCTGTGGGCTGACGCCATAGCAGTCCCTGAAGCTTGAACAGAAATAGGATACATTCTGATATCCGCATTTATTGGCAATATCAACAATCTTAAGCATTGTGTTCTCAAGCAGTTCCTTCGCCTGTTCCATTCTGTACGACTTAATAAATTTACTGAGATTCTGTCCCGTTTCCTTCTTGAATACAGAGCTTAGATAACTCGGAGCCATGTATACTTTCTCTGCCAGGCTGTCCACTGTAATATCCTCATTATAGTGTTCATATATGTATTGTTTTACAATTTCTATTTCACGATGCACCATCTGAGGATTGGCTCCAAATGCATCCTCCAGCCTTTTGACATTATTCAGCACAATTTCTTTAACCGTATCGAAATTCGTAGCTCTGTACAGTACATCAATCTCTTCATTCAGAAGATTCTCATCTGCATTAGGTATATTCTCATAGAAGTCCTTAAGCAGATTAGAGAAAAGAAATTTAATATATACTTGTGAAAATTTGGTTTTATTACTGTATTTATCACAAAATCTGTCAAAATGCGCACGGAGATTCAATGTATCTTTCATTTTGATATCCTGATGCATCTGCTTCATCAATGTATCGTCGTCAACCTGAATCATTGAATTATCGCCGGCCGATGCGCCCTCATAGAAAACACGGCTGTTCTTATGGTAGAACTTATTTTCCATTATCTCATCGAGCTCGTCAACCTTATTACCGATATCATTCATTCCGTTTACCGGTGACGATATTGCGATATAGCACGCAACGCCATACTCTCTTTCCACAAATCCGCTAATTCTCTCTGCTGTAGCCACATAATCAAGGTCCGCATCATCAAAGAAAAGCAATGACTGGTTCTGGTTAAGATTAAGATACTTACTTATCTGCGGTTCAAACTTATAGAGTTTTTCCTTAACATCCGTGCCTTTTTTCCCGAAGAAATCTTCATCGAATTCCATAAGCATGATTCTGACATATTTGCCAATGAAATCCGCTGACACGATTCCGTCTCCGTATTTCTCTATCTCTGAAATATCGACTTTATTGGTGGCCATATAAAGCATGTGTTCCGCCATATACTCCAGACTCTTGGTCTTAATATCGTATTCAATTTTGGATTCCTCCAACTCATTGATTACTTTATTCATGGTATTCTCAAACTCGTTAGGATCCACTGGCTTTAGTATGTAATCTGATACCCCAAGGCGTACAGCCTGTCTGGCATAATCAAACTCACTGCAGCCGCTGAAAATAACGTATTTAATATTCCGCTTTAATCCTACCACATTCTCAATCAGCTCTATGCCGTCCATAAACGGCATTTTCACGTCCGTAAGAAGGATATCAATCTCATTATTCTTAATGTATTCAAGCGCATCTTTACCGTTAGCCGCTTCCGCTATTTCACATTCGATACCTGTCCTTTTAAGCAGGAACTTGATACCGTTACGTTCTATTTTCTCATCATCTACTATTAAAATTCGGTACAATTCGTCGCCCTCCCGGTTTATAAGGCTTCATTGATAACATGGATAGCCGGAGCGCATATGCGCTTCGGCTACCGTCATACCGGAATTAATGAATCCGGCACAATTCTATGAATAAATCTTAAAGTCTCCAGATGTCCTTATCATACTGAGCAATTGTTCTGTCAGATGAGAAGAAACCTGCCTTGGAAATATTCGTAAGCATCTTCTTTGCCCATGTCTTTCTGTCTTCATAATCAGCAAGTGCCGTTTCTTTGACTCTGATATAATCTTTGATATCAAGAAGAGTCATGAACCAGTCTTTCTTAATAAGTTCCGCATGAAGTCTGAGAAGTGTCTCCGCATCTCCTACTTTCATAACAGGCGCACTTATTATGAAATCAACAAGTTTCTTGATCTCAGGGTCATTTACATAATAACTCTTAGCTGAATAATCTGCCTTGGCATAGTGTTCAATTACCTGTTCACTGCTTTCTCCGAAGAAGTAAATATTGTCATTTCCTACGAGTTCACCAATCTCAACATTAGCTCCGTCCTTGGTTCCGAGTGTAACAGCACCGTTAAGCATGAACTTCATATTACCTGTTCCTGATGCTTCCTTGGACGCAAGTGAAATCTGTTCCGAAATATCACATGCCGGAATGATCTTGGCAGCCTTGGATACGTTATAATTCTCAACCATAACTACCCTGAGGTACGGACTTACTTCCGGATCATTGTTGATAACCTGCTGCAAGCAGAGGATAAGATGAATAATATCCTTGGCAATTACATATGCCGGAGCTGCCTTGGCACCAAAAATAGCTGTAATAGGTGTCTTAGGAAGTCTGCCTGCTTTAATCTCGTAATACTTGTAAATTACCCAGAGCACGTTCATCTGCTGACGCTTATATTCATGAAGTCTCTTTACCTGAATATCATAGATTGAATTTTCATCAATGTCAATATCCTGTGTTGCTTTAAGATAATTTTTAAGTGTTATTTTCTTATCCTTCTTAATCTCAAGAAGTCTCTCAAGAACCGCATCATCGTTTATGAATTTGCCGAGTTCTTCAAGCTTATCGGCATCTTTCTTGAAATCAGGTCCGATAAGTTCTTCTATATAAGCTGCAAGCTCTTCGTTGCAGTGAAGAAGCCATCTTCTGAAAGTAATACCGTTTGTCTTATTGTTAAACTTCTCCGGATAGATCCTGTAGAAGTTATTAAGCTCGGAATTCTTAAGAATTTCCGTATGAAGGTATGCAACACCGTTAACGCTGTGTCCATAGTGTATATCCATGTGAGCCATATGAACTCTGTTGGAATCATCTATGATATAAACAGATTTATCCGAGAATCTGGCTCTTACTTTCTCATCGAGTTTTCTGATAATCGGCACAAGCTGCGGAACAACCCTCTCAAGGTAAGAAATCGGCCATTTTTCAAGTGCCTCGGCAAGAATTGTGTGGTTGGTATATGCACATGTATTTGTTACGATTTCAACAGCCTCATCAAATCCGATTCCTTCCTCTCCGAGAAGTCTGATAAGTTCAGGAATTACCATTGACGGATGTGTATCGTTAATCTGGATTGCAGCATAGTCAGCAAGGTCGTGAAGGTTGCTTCCCTTTTTCTTGCACTCATCAATAATATAATGTGCGCCGTTGCATACCATGAAATACTGCTGGTATATTCTTAAAAGGTTACCTGCCTCATCACTGTCATCCGGATAAAGGAAAAGTGTAAGGTTCTCTGCAATATCAGTCTTATCGAAATTAATCGTATCTCCCTGAATGATATTCTCATTAACGGATTCAATATCAAAAAGATGGAGTTTGTTGGTTCTGTTATTGTATCCTGTAACATCTATGTCATAAAGTCTTGACTTAACCGTAAGATTTCCGAATGATACATCATAAGCCACATCTGTCTTTGTAAGCCAGCTCTGGTCTTCAATCCATGGATTTGGCTCTTCCTTCTGGAAGTTATTCTTAAATACCTGCTTAAAAAGTCCCATGTGATAATTAAGTCCGATGCCGTCACCGTTAAGTCCGATTGATGCCATCGAATCAAGGAAACATGCAGCGAGTCTTCCGAGACCGCCGTTTCCCAGTGATGGTTCCGGCTCAATCTCCTCTATATCATAAATGCTCTTTCCATTCTCCTCAAGTTCCTTCTTAACGCTGTCAAACACACCGAGATTGATAAGATTGTTTGAAAGAAGCTTTCCGATAAGGAATTCAGCTGAAATGTAATAAACTTTCTTCTTTCCGTCATTTTTCTCTTTATCCTCTGCAAGTTCTTTGGTCATTGAAAGAAGTGCAAAATAAAGTTCCTCGTTGGTACAGTCCTTAATTGATTTATTGTATTTCTTTTCACAGATATCTGCTAACATATAGTCCTCCTTGCTAAAATACCACTTATTCTTGTTACGTCCGTAAACTTTCGTGAGTTCACGCAGTCTGTTACGGATTTCCTTTGTAAATTCGCCATCCTTAAGACGCCATTTCCAGTTCGTGCCTATTGTTGAAGGCAGATTCATTCTGGCTGAATTATCCTTACCCAGAAGATCCTGCATCTGGATTATCGTTGTGTCTGCAACGCTTGCATATGCACACCTTATAATCTCATCAACAATTTTATCCTTATCATCGACATCGAGATATTTCATCATATACTCGATGTTCTGTTCCGGTGCGTTGCCGATGTATCCCTTCATGGTCTCGTTATCATGGGTTCCGATATATACAACGTAATTCTTTTCATAATTATGAGGTGCATGTTCGTTGTTCGTATTACCATCAAACGCAAACTGAAGAACCTTCATTCCCGGATATCCGGATTCCTTGATAAGTTCTGTTACCTCAGGAACAACTACTCCGAGGTCTTCCGCTATAACCTTGGCATCACCCATAACGCTGTCAATTGCATTTATAAGCTTTATTCCCGGTCCTTTGGCAAAAAAGCCATCCTTAGGCACACCGTCCACAGGTATATTGTAATATCTCACAATTCCTATGAAGTGATCTATTCTGGTAACATCATACAGTCTGGCTGATGCAATCATACGTTTCTTCCACCATGCAAAATCACATCTTTCCATCTCATCCCAGTCATAAATCGGGTTGCCCCATTTCTGGCCCCAGTCAGAAAAAGCATCCGGCGGGCACCCTGCCACATTAACAGGCTTAAGATTCTCATCAAGCTGGAACAATGTAGGATTAGTCCACACATCCGCACTGTCAAGTGCAACGTAAATCGGAATATCGCCGATTATCTTAATGCCCTTGTTGTTGGCATAATCTTTCAGCCTGTCCCACTGCTCATAGAATTTAAACTGGAGGAACTTATAGAAATCAATTTCATATGCAAGTCTGCTCTCGTATTCTGCGACAGCTTCAGGCTTTCTGAAACGGATATCTTCCTCCCAGCTTAACCATTCCCTGTTATCATGTGCGCCCTTGATTGCCATAAATACGGCATAATCATGAAGCCAGTCCTTATTATCTTCAAGGAATGTCTTATATGCATCACTCTCTTTATGAGCTGATGCTTCAAATGCTTTCTTAAGTACATTAAATCTTGCATTATATATTACATCATATTCAACATATTCCGGATTACCTCCCCAGAATACGTTCTCGACATCCGCCTTTTCAAGAAGTCCCTCTTCAATAAGAGTATCCAGATCGATAAAATACGGATTACCCGCAAATGCGGAAAACGACTGATACGGGCTGTCCCCGAAACTTGTAGGTCCTACCGGAAGCACCTGCCAGTACATCTGGCCTGAACTCTTTAACATATCAACAAATTCATATGCTTTCTTTCCAAGAGTTCCGATTCCGTAAGGTGAAGGTAAGCTGCTTACCGGAAGAAGTATTCCGGCACCTCTGTCAAGTTCTTTACTCATAACACACGCCTTTCTATAGTTTGTATTATTCACGGTTTTGTTTAGTACATTTGTATTCTAATATCAAAAAGGATTTTATTCTTGCAGTATACAATCAAAAAGTGGTACAATCCTATCAAAGTATATAAACAAACGCAAGGAGGAATATTTTTTTGAATATCATTGAATATGAAAACTATCAGGAAACCAAACCGCATGCCGATTCTCTTTTTCCATATAATACATATCTCTGCTCCATTCCTCTTGATTTTAACGAAGTTCCTCTTCACTGGCATAATGAAATGGAAATAATTTACATAAAAAAAGGCCGCGGAAACGTAACACTCGACTTTGATAACCATTATGTTGAATACGGAGATATAATCATCGTCCTTCCGGGGCAGATGCACGGAATAAGCCGTCTTGGTGATTACACAATGGAATATGAAAATATTATTTTTGCGCCGGAAATGCTGATGTCCGTAACTCAGGATACTCTTTCGGAAGAATTTTTTACTCCTTTTATGTCCGGCAAAATAACTTTTAACCATATAATATCCAAAGACAATCCCAACTATAACAATATCAGCGGCTGCTTAAACCGCGCCGATAAAATAGGCGAAAATTTTCCGCGCGGATATAAACTGGCAATAAAAGGGGTCCTGTATGAATTTTTCTATGAACTTTATCAGGTATGCTCGCTTGAAGCACCCGATAAATCCAACAAAAATATCGACAGGATAAAGGACATCGTCAAATATATAGAAACCAATTACGACAAGCCGATAAGCATCGCAGAAATTGCCGGTGTTACCGGATTTTCCGAATCTCATTTCATGAAATTTTTCAAGACCATTATGGGAACTTCATTCGTAGATTACCTTAACGACTACCGGCTGTCCATGGCCTCGCGTATGCTTGTGTCGTCAGATGATAAGATAATTGATATCGCAGCACACTGCGGATATGACAATCTGTCGTATTTTAACCGTATATTCAAGAAAAAATACGGCATTACGCCGAGTGCATACCGCAGGAAATAATTTTGTTAAAAATATATAAATTTTATGTAAAGATATTGATTGTTTTGTGCATATGTGCTACAATATGATTTGTTAAATATATAACAATATAGGTTAAATAAGGAGGTATTTTTTTATGGCACGTTTTACATTACCAAGGGATTTATATCACGGAAAGGGATCTCTTGAAGTATTAAAGACACTGACAGGTAAGAAGGCTGTCATCTGTGTCGGCGGCGGTTCCATGAAGCGCGGAGGTTTCTTACAGAAAGCCGAAGATTATCTTCATGAAGCCGGTATGGAGGTTAAGCTTATTGAGGGAATCGAGTCAGATCCGTCCGTTGAGACTGTTATGAATGGTGCAGCCATTATGCAGGAATTTGAGCCTGACTGGATTGTAGCCATGGGAGGCGGTTCTCCTATCGACGCAGCCAAGGCTATGTGGATTAAATATGAGTATCCTGATATTACATTTGAAGATATGTGTAAGGTATTCGGGCTTCCTAAGCTCCGTAACAAAGCACACTTCTGCGCTATCCCATCTACATCCGGAACAGCTACAGAGGTAACCGCATTCTCCATCATCACGGATTATGCCAAGGGAATCAAATACCCTATCGCTGATTTCGAGATCACACCGGATGTTGCGATTGTTGACCCTGAGCTCGCTGAGACCATGCCTAAGAAGCTTGTTGCACACACAGGTATGGATGCCATGACACATGCTATAGAGGCCTATGTATCCACAGCTAACTGCGATTACACAGATCCTCTCGCTCTCCATGCGATTAAGATGATAGATACAGACCTTGTTAAATCATATAACGGGGATGCCGATGCCAGAGCATCAATGCACAACGCACAGTGCCTTGCCGGTATGGCTTTCTCCAATGCCCTTCTCGGCATAGTACATTCAATGGCACATAAGACAGGTGCTGCTTTCTCCGGAGGACATATTATCCACGGTGCAGCCAATGCAATGTATCTTCCGAAAGTTATTAAATTTAATGCCAAGGATCCTGTTGCAGCTGCCAGATATGCCGATATTGCTGATTTCATACATCTTGGCGGAAACACTACCGAAGAGAAGATCGATAACCTCATTGCTATGCTCCGCAAGAAGAATGATGACCTTAACATTCCTCACTGCATTAAGCATTACGGCGAGGGCGGACTTCCTGCAGAGACAGGCATTGTTCCTGAAGACGAATTTATGGCCAAGCTTCACGATATTGCAGCCAATGCAATACTTGATGCATGCACAGGTTCCAATCCAAGGCAGCCGTCCCAGGAAGAGATGGAGAAACTCCTTAAGTGCTGCTACTACGATACTGAAGTTGACTTTTAGTTTTTTACCATATTTTACCTATACAAAGGGACACCGGTACATAAGCCGGTGTCCTTTGCATTACTCTCTTCCTATTTCGAATCCGGTGTAATTTCCACCGATATATCTTCCTGTCCCCTTGTCAAAATCGCTGTTGCTCTCATATGTGAACACCGTAAGATAAATTGACTGCACTTCGTCTATTTTTTCACCTGTTGTAACCTTAATCGATGTCATAAGCGTTTCATCCGTAACCTGTTCATCCAGAAGGTGGCTGTACCATGCTCCGTCCGGCTGGTGCACATCATCATACAGATACAGTTCTACATATGTGAATATTGACCCGGTATCCGATGGTTTTTTCACGGTACATATAAGTTCATCACCGGTCTTTAATGTCACCTTGACCTCATAACCGATTTTGGTCACCGCAGCATCCGGATAACTGTTCCACCAATTATTGAAAGCATTCTTGAATCCATCATATGGAAAAGATTCCTCGGATGTCGCAAAAGAATAAAAGCCTCCGATATCGCTGTACCATATCCACGGCGCCGAATATGAATGTTTTATGTCAAAAATCCCTGTATCCTTATTTCTCTTATAAAGATTCATAAAAGGCTGTGTTTCCCTGACACCGGCATTCTGCCTCTGTTCCTCCACTGATAATACTGTTTCACTTTCCGTTTCAGCAATGCTTTCGGTAACTTTCTCCGTAGCAGCCGACCTTTCCGTTACCGGCATTGTTTCTGCATTATCGGATGATGAACATCCTGCCATACATACCATAACAGCCGCTGCCAATAGAAAAATAATTGTCTTTTTCATTTTAGGCCTTCTTCCCTACTCTTCCCTTCAATGCCCCAATAAGTGAACATATTGCAAAAACCACAAGATTTGCACATACCACGCTGGCTCCGGCCGGTGTTGACATAGTAAACGAAACCGTTATACCTATCATAAAACACACTACCGATATGATTACAGAACTTATTATAACCACGCGGTATCTTTTACATATCCGCATTGATGACAGGCTTGGAAAAATAATAAGGCTCGATATCAGAAGTGCGCCCATCATCCTCATTCCGATAACAACGGTTACCGCAGTAAGCACTGCCAGAATTCCATTATACAATCCTGCCCTTGTTCCCGTCGCCCTTGCGAAATTCTCATCGAATGTCACTGCAAATATCCTGTTATAAAATACTATAAAAAGTAAAACTACTATGATTGAAAGTATACGGCTTACCAGCGCATCCTCATCGCTAAGAGAAAGTATGCTTCCGAACATATAATTATTAACATCCGTATTCATCCCGGATGACATGGATATGATCATGACACCGATGGCAAGTGCTCCACTGCACACTATCGCAACTGTTGCATCACCTTTTAACTTGCTGTTTTCACTTATTCTCAACATAAGAAAAGCTGCAGCAATACATACAGGAATTGCAACTTTAAGAGGCGCTGTTCCGGCAGCAGCTGCTGCGGCAAGTGCCGCAAAGCCAACATGGGACAGTCCGTCTCCGATCATAGAATATCTCTTAAGTACCATGCTTACGCCAAGAAGCGAGGCACACAACGACACCAGAAGGCCTACCGTAATTGCCCTTACCATAAACTGGTAATTAAACATATCCGCAAATATTTCCATATCTATCAAACCTCTTTTCTCTGTGCAAAACGCATGCCGTCTTCACTGTGCATAAATTCATCCTTCGTGCCGTAGAAAATCTTATCATGGGATAAATGAAGTATGTGTGAGGCATATTTAAGCGTCGCCTCTGTATCATGTGATACCATTATTACCGTTATTCCCATCTTTTTGTTAATCTGTTCAATCAGATCATACAGTTCCTGCGTTGCCACAGGATCCAGTCCCGCAACCGGCTCATCCAGCAATATCAGCCTTTTGGTCGCGCACATAGCTCTCGCAAGCAGAACTCTCTGTTTCTGTCCGCCTGACAGATCATGAAAGCATTTATTTTTAAGATTTTCTATGCCCATAAGACGCAATTTATCCATTACATCCGCCTTATCCTTGCGGCCAAAAAAAGGCTTCATTCCAAGGCTGTTAAGTCTTCCGCTTATGACAACTTCATACACACTGGCGGGGAAATCTTTCTGAGTATCCGTCTGCTGCGGCATATAACCTATCTCGGTTCTTTTAAGATTATCCCCGGTTTCAATTGTGCCCTTCATGGGCTTCTTAAGTCCAAGAATAGTCTTGATCAACGTGCTTTTGCCTGCCCCGTTTTCTCCGACAATGCACAGGTATTCTCCGCCGTTCAGGCTGAAATTAAGGTCTTTCAATATTGCTCTGCCTTCATATCCAAGGCTTATATTATCGCATTTTATAAGTGCCATCAGTTAAGCGCCTCCTTAAGTGCCTCTGCATTATCATACATCAGTGAGAGATATGTTTCTCCTGCTTCAAACTGGTCCTTTGAAATATTATGGCCACTGTAAAAAGTCCTGACCACAGCTCCGGTATCGTCTGCAATCGTCTGTGCCATATTGGGACTGCTAAGTTCCATCTTGAATATTACCGGAATATTCTGCTCCCTTACCTTGTCTTCGAGAAAAGCAATTGTTGCCGCGCTTGCTTCATTTTCCTGTGAGCATCCCGGAAATGCGGCATAATATTTTAATCCGTATTCCTCAATAAAATATCTCACCGGAAATCTGTCACCAAACACAATTGTATCACGCGGCGACTCAGTGACAATCTGCCTGATATATTCATCAAGTTTATCGAGTTCTTTTATATATTTGCTGCAGTTAGCCGCATAAGTATCTGCGTTGTCCGGATCTTCATCTTCTAAAACCGACGCAATTTTCCCACATATCTGCCCTGCATTTGCAGGAGAAGTCCACACATGTTCATCCCATTCATCATGTTCATCACCGTGTTCATCTCCATGTTCATGTTCATGTTCTTCATGCGCATCCATTCCTTCAACAGTTTCTTCTTCATACCGGTCATCAACACAATCCAGGAGCTTAATGGTACGCATTTTACCCGAATCTATAGAGTCCAGGATGTTGTCTATCCATGCGTCATTTTCTCCGCCAACATATATAAAAATATCACAATTCTGTATTTCAATTATATCCCTGGGTGTCGGTTCATATGAATGTGACTCCGCGCCCGGCTTAAGAAGCAATGATAAATCCACATTATCTCCGGCTATCTGTCTTACAAAATCATATCCCGCAAAAATAGTGGTTATTACCTTCAGTTTCCCGTTATCCGCATCGTTATTACTTCTTATTCCGGCGCATCCCGTCAAAAATGCAGTCAGTACAAATATCATCAGAAGTGCAGTAACTTTCTTAATTTTCATGATTATTCACTGTCCTTCCGACATTCAGAGCAGACTCCGTACAGCACTGATGATTCGCACTGAAGTTCAAATCCATGATGTTCCATAATGTGTCCCTTGATTTCATTCATGAATCCACAATCGAGATGAATTATCCTGCCGCATTTCACACAATGCAGATGCAGATGTTCTTTACAGTTATGCTCGACTCCGCCGCCTATATACTGAAAAGAAGACATCTCACCCTTTCTGGCAACATACTTCATAACTTCTCCGCTTGTACTTAGTTTATTGAGAAATCTGTATATTGTTGATGAATTTACTTCAATTCCTTCACTTACAAGATACCTGTCAATATCCGCAACCGTAACCAGCTTATCATTATTGTCTGCAAGATATTTCATTATTTTCGTGTGACTTATAGTTGAATATTCTTTCGCCATAATTGCACCTTCTGTTCTTATACGCAAAATGCAAACAGACTGCTTTTGCAATCTGTTTGCATTTTATATTAGTACATATCGGCCGTTTTGTCAATAGCTTATTTACGCCTGTCATGTCCTGCTATCTTATAATATTCCGCTTTATCCTTGTACATAAGTGCTTCAGCGTCACTGATGATTTTTTCCATGTTATTATCCGAATTCTCACGCCACACATTGCCTATTGCAATTTCAACATTATTCTTACGCATGGCATCTTTTAGCAGACCAACTTTATTATTAAAATCTTCCTGTAAGATTCCATAACAGATAGCAAGCATCTCATCTCCGCCTATTCTGAACATACCGTAACCTTCAAAAACACTGCGGATGGCATCTGCTGCCCTTATTATCAAAGCATCACCCTGTGAATGTCCATAATTGTCATTAACGCGCTTAAGTCCTGTTATGTCACAATACACAACTCCGATATTCTTGTTCCCGTTGTTGTTGACAATATACGTATTCATCGCATATCTGTTGCCAAGTCTAGTAAGTGAATCCGTAAAACTCAACATCTTAAGCTGACTTAACAGGTTGCGTCGTTTCATTGATGACACAATAAAGTGTCCCATGATTTGAAGCATATTGGATGTGTAATCCAATGCATCAACCGGCGGATTATCCACACCGTAAAAACCCACTATTTTCTTCTCATCATAAAGCGGCACAACTACGAGTGAGCTGATATTCTGGCGTTTAAGATTATCATACTGCATCGGATCGCTGTCCTTGATATCTTCAAGGTTCCTGATCACAATGTTCTTATCTTCCCTGAAATCTCTATACCAGTTAGCACATAGTTCAGGTGGAAGGTCCTGAAGATTATCAATTTCCGGCATTACGCCGTTAGCAACCCATTCGTATGTATTATCATCCCTACCATGTGCATTTCTTTCAAAAATATATGTACGTTGACCGTTAAGGGCCTTGCCGAGATACTCAAGTTCAATCTGGATTGATCTGTCGGGTGAATCCTCCTGTAATGCCACCCTTAATCCTTCATTAACCAAAGCCTCCATATTACGGTAACTTACGAATTTATCACCCTGGCGGTCAGCACCGATACCGATTGCAATTTCAAGGCGGTACCGTTTTCCGTTATCCACGACAAGCGTATCCTTGAGGGCAAAATACTTGTCAAAAATGGGATTATAATAATTCCACTCTCTAAAACTGCCCTCTCTGAGCTTATCATTATTACATATTATACATGGTGCCGAACAATTCTGTATAATCTCGTGGCATTTTTTGCCGGAAAGCTCTTCACACGACTTAAATCCACAAAGCTTTCTAAGTTTCTTATTCATATATACAAGTTCGTATGTGTCCGGATCCGAGACATATACACACTCATTCATATTTTCAAAAAAATCCCATATATGCTGCATATTATTATCTCCTATATACAAGGGAACTAATCGTTTCTGTCAGTTCCCCAAAGTCCTTGCCTCTTCAGTTCCAGATATTGCGCGTATGCCTTCTCAAGCATCTGTTTCTCATTGGCAAACCTGAGAAGATGATACGCCTCGTGATACTTATAATATCCCGAATCCTCAAAATATTCCTCTCTCTGCGGCTTGCTGTAATAACTGTCTGCCATCATAAGATACCAGTGAACCTCCTTATCCACTACATCATTCGGCACGCTGAAAGAATATCTGCTCTTACCTATATATTTAATAATAGAGGGGGTAACACCGGTCTCTTCACGAACTTCACGTAGCGCTGTCTCCTTGTAATCCTCTCCTTCTTCCATAGTTCCCTTTGGAAGAACCCATCCTTCATACTTATTCCTGTAATTCTTATACAGAAGAAGTATTTTACCTCGAAAAATTACCACACCCCCACAGCTTGTTGCTTCTATCATTGCAAACCCTCCTGTTTGGTGTGTCCTCATATAGACTTTAAAATAAGTATACATCCTTAATACGAATATATCAAACTTTTTTTATCTTGAGTAATAATAGTCATATATTTTCTTAGCCGCCTCTGCGCCACTTTGTGTTCTCTGCGGACCGCCCTCTATAAGCACCGTTACGGATATTTTGGCATCCTCCGCCGGAGAAAAACTTGTAAAAAATGAATGTTCATACCCTTGTGTTCCGTACTGTGCCGTACCCGATTTGCCGGCAACCGTATATGATATATCCTTAAAAAGCCAGTTAAAACTGGTAGTGACCACAGCTCCCATATCTTCCTGAAGAATAGCTGCCTCATCAGCGGTAAGAAGTTTCCCATATTCCTCACCCTTGAATGTCTTGACGGTAAGTCCGTTAACGCTTTCGACTTTCTGCATAACATAAGGTGTCATAAGCATACCGTCATTGGCAACCGCACTCGTAATAAGAGCAAGATGCATAGGCGTTATAAGTGTTTCTCCCTGTCCGAAAGCAGTCTGTGCAATATCCCAGTCGCTGCTGGTATCTTTTAACACAAACTGGCTCTTATTATATTCCATAGGAACCGGAAGCTCCGAATTAAACAATAGATCTTTTGCAGTCTGGGCATAGCTGTCAATATTAAGTGTCAGTCCCATATTTATAAAAGAAGTATTACACGAGTTGGCAAAGGACATTTTCGTATCCTGAACACCATGCACAGTTCCATGTGAACAGCTTATGGATTTGCCCAAAACATCTATGCTGCCTTTACATTCATAAGAATAATCCTTATAATTATCCGGATTTTCCCGCAGATATTCAAGCAGTGTCACTATCTTAAAAGTAGAACCCGGCGGATACAACCCTTGCGTTGCCCTGTTAATAAGCACAGAGTCACTGCCATCCGCGGTCACGCTGCTCCAGTCGGCAGCTATTGTGTTCGGGTTAAAATCAGGTTTACTTACCATGGCAAGGATTTTACCTGTTGACGGCTCCGTAATAATGACTGCGCCCCTGTCGCTTCCAAGAGCATCATAAGCCGCCTGCTGTAATCCCGAGTCAAGGGTTGTTATAAGATTATCGCCATGATTTTTCTCTCCGGACAGATCATTGGCTATCTGTTCAAAAAGATTCTGATTGCTCGTCAGCATATAATAACCCGCTGACGCCTCAAGTCCATATCCTCCGTTATTGATGTATCCCGTCACATGCGCAAAAAGATTATTATACGGATAATATCTTACATTTTTACCATTCTCGTCTTCAACCGTAGTTGCTATTATGTTTCCATCCGCACTTATTATTGAACCACGCTCTATTTTCTCTGCAAGTATGCTCTGGCGCTTATTATATGAACTATTGATTACATCATCGGCTTTCACGACCTGAAAGTATATCATATAGCCTATCAGTCCCAGAAAAACCGCCAGAAATATATATGTTGAGACAAGAATTCCGGTATTGGCCGGATTATGCTTTTTTCTGTTCTTTGGATTCTGCTTCATCACCTTCATTCTCCTTTACAAGAATAAATACTGCCTGGACAATCGCGAACATAAGTATCGAACACAGGATTGAACTTCCGCCGTAACTCACAAACGGAAGTGTGACTCCGGTCGACGGTATAAATTTCGTGACTCCGCCGATTGTCAGGAAACACTGGAATATATACATAGTCGAAAATCCGACTGCTACAAGCTTATAAAAAATATCACGGCTTCTTGTCGCCACACGCATCATTGACATATAACTGCCAAAACATATCAGGATTACGCATATAGCAAATATCATACCAAATTCTTCCGACATCGCAGCGAACACAAAATCCTTAACAGCTACGGGAATTGTATTCGGAAGTCCCTGATAAAGCCCCATTCCGAACAATCCGCCCGTTCCTATCGCAAAAAGTGACTGTGTAATCTGGTATCCGCCTTTATCGATAATGCTCCACGGATCCCTCCATGCATACACTCTTGTACGTACATGTGAGAAGACTTTATATGCAAACACCGCTGCACCGCATCCGGTCAGGAGTCCGGCAATAAGATATCGTATTTTACCAGTTCCGACGTACAGCATAACAATGTATACAACGAAGAATATCAATGCAGTTCCAAGGTCGTTCGACGCAACAAGAACAAGGACATGAAACGCTGCAATGGCTGCAGAAGCAACAACCTTGCCGAATGTTCTCGCTCTCCATAACATTGCTGCAACAAAAAGGACATATATTAACTTAACAAATTCCGAAGGCTGGAATGAAAAACCGGCAATATCGACGGAAATCTGCGCACCCCATGTGGTTTTTCCGAGCACAAGCGTTATGCCAAGCATTAGAATTCCTATAACCGCAAAAAGATATTTCATCTTCACAATGGTATGCCTCTTCCTCATGAAACGCGGGACAAAGAAGCCTATGACCGTTCCAATAAGGACAATAACAAACTGTTTGAAAGCACTTGACGGAGCAAGCCTCTCAACCATGACAAATCCAAGCATCATAAGCATTGACATATTATTGACAATCTGTATTGAACAATCCGGATAAATCAGTCTGTACAAAACTATAAAAAGGATCAGGTATACAAATTCCAGCAAAAAGAACACCAATGTGTTTACCGACCATTTATAATACATACATGTCACAGAACATATTGTGAATATCACAAACATGATCACGTTCTGGACAACCGCCCTTTTCTTTAATTTGCTCGCATCCTTAACCCGCATCATAAGGAAGCCGAACAATGTATAAAACAACATTAAAAAAATCAAAATGTATTTGGATAGATTAATAAGTATTGTTGCCATATCACTCTACTCCTTTGGTAAAATGTCCTCTGGTAAAGCTGCCTTTTGCCGGTGCTTCCGCCTTTACTTCCTGTATGATCCGGCGTACGTCATTTGCATTTTCGCTGCAAAACGCACAGCTTATATGTAAAGGATCAATATCTTCTATCTCCGCTGACCGGTCTGCAATATACATCGGCACACTATTATATATAATATTATAGCAATGCCTGCAGCATGCAAGATAAGTAAGATTTGCGTTTTTGCGATCCTTAAAAGTGCCAAATTCCGGATTCGGTCCATGACAGGACGTATAATTACAGTCTATGCATCCCGCACTTACCATAAGCGGTATTCTTAAGTACACCATAAGTTCGGCATCCGGAATATTAATATGCTTTATCTCTCCCCTGTTAAGTTCTATCGGAATCGTTATCTCATCAAATCCGTTGTCTGACAGAACTTCTGCAGCGATATTGTTAAATGCATATACTGTATAATCAGCTACATATTTGCAGTCCAATCCGTGTCCGCGTAAAAAAACGTATTCCGCTATATTCCTTATAAGAAATCCATCTGCCGAAAGAGCTTTAAGCCTGTCAATATATTCCTCTTCAAAATAACCGTTGTAACCCTTTCTGAACACTCTCGGAGCCGCCATAAAAAACTCCGTTTTCGCAGCCGCACAAGCCTTCCTGATACGCAATATCTGATCCATATCCATAATCTCACTCTCGATATAAATCCTGTCGGACTTACATTCGATGGCTGCCTCGGCCTGTTCATAGGTCATCACGCGCGCTGACAAAAATCTTCTGTCATGTGCTTTACGGTTTCTTCCTGTATACTCTGTCGCACGCGCCGGTGCCACACGCTTATATAAAGATGTTATTTCTCCGGTAAGTGCCTCTGCTCCCGCACGTCTGAGTTCATTCAGGCTTTTGTTCGGTATAAATATGTTGTCCTGCATATCCACATCAGTGTTAACCGCGCGATAACATGTATTACCGAATCTGGATATCTGCTTCTTAATGTCTTCAAGGCTCATTGGCCTGTTGGATGCAGTCTGCACAATATCACCGCTTACCGAGACGGAAACATCCCCGGTCGAAAGTTTCATTACTGCCGGGCGGCCAGGTTCAAGTTCCAGCCCGATATTAATATCTTTCCTGATATCTTCAAAATCAGCTGCCGCACCATTGCTGCCCTGGCTTCTTTTCATCCCGGCAATCATCTCCCGGCCATTATGACGTACATAATATCCGTTCGTCATTCCTCCCCTGTCGAAAAGATTGTTAAGATAATCTATGTCCTCACGTCTGACTCTGTAATGTTCTCTGTTATTAATGCATTCATCGACGTAATGCCTGTACACGCCCGTCACACCTGCCGCATATGATGCACTCTTCATTCTGCCCTCTATCTTAAGCGAATATACTCCTGCATCAAGAATATCCGGAAGTATATCAAGAGTACATAAATCCCTGAGACTTAACAAGGGTGCTTTGATTTTATTCTTCTCATATTCAAGCCTGCATGTTCCGGCGCACCTGCCGCGGTTGCCACTTCTTCCTCCAAGGAAGCTGCTCATAAAACACTGTCCCGAATATGCATAACACAAAGCGCCGTGCACAAAACACTCAATTTCCATCGGAGTGTCCTTGCCCACGGTATCGGCATGTTCTCTTAATCTTCTTATGTCACCAAGACTCAATTCCCTGGCCGGAACAATTCTCGTAACATTATAACGGCTTAAGAAATCAATATATTCCGGTTCTGTGATAGTCATCTGGGTACTGGCATGAATGTCCAGTCCCGGAAAATTATCATTAATAAACTTCATAACCCCGTAATCCTGAACAATAACAGCGTCCAGTCCCGCCTCATATAAAGGCAGGATATACTCATACAAACCGTCCTCTATCTCCCTGTTCTTAAGCAGTGTATTAACGGTAAGATAAACCTTCCTGTCAAATATATGGGCATAATCTATAGCCCTTAAAAGTTCTTCATTATTAAGATTACCGGCATAAGCCCTCGCTCCGAACTGCGTTCCGCCCAGATAAACCGCATCGGCTCCGGCATTGACCACCGCTTTGAAAATATCGTAACTTCCCGCAGGTGCAAGTACTTCTGCCATAAAATTCTTATTACTCATATTAAAATACTCTATTTATCAGCATTATTAAGTTCTGTTTCAAGCCTTACGATTGTTCTCTGATTCTCAACAATCTCCGCCTTAAGTTTCTCAATTTCCTGATTGGCAGCGTCAAGCTTAATCTGCTTGGAGATACCGTCATGTTTAAGGTTATATATCTGCTTATCCTTATCGCTCATGTCCGATTCTTTCTCATCTGCTGCCTTCTTAGCCTTAAAATAATCATCAGCTATGTTAAGTTCTATCATAACGGCCTGCATATCAGGCGTCTGACGTCTGTATACATCGGATTTCCTGAAATCGGAAATCTTGCCGTTAATGTATGCGGCAACCTTCTGAAGATATTCCTCGCTCTCATAGCCGCTTAATGTGTATGTTCTGTTTCCTATTGTTACTTCCGTTTCATTCTTGGCCGACAATGTATTTTCTCCTTCTCTTATGGATAATATATATGAAAAATTGTACCACACAAACCGTATTATGTCAAAAGGGTGTCAGCCGGTACATTGACGAAATACCGCTATTGAATTATCCTTGATTTTTGCTTATAATATTGAATGTTTGCGGGGTTACCCGGATTGGAGATTATAATATGACAATTGAACTTAATATGTACCAGACTCTGGCGATGGCTGTCATTGTCCTTGTTTTTGGTACTTTCCTTAAATATAGAATTAAATTTCTTGAGAAATTCTGTATACCGTCCCCGGTTATAGGCGGGATTATATTCGCTATACTTACATGTGTGTGCTATAGCACCGGTATTGCAACCTTTGTATTTGATGATACCCTCCGTGAAGTATGCATGGTATTTTTCTTCACATCGGTAGGATTTCAGGCTAACCTTAAGGTAATAAAAAGCGGCGGCAAATCGCTTATAATATTCCTGGTTCTGCTTATTTTCTTAATAGTTTTCCAGAACCTGCTCGCACTCGGTATTTCCGGTGTCCTGCACATCAACCCGTTAATCGGTTTATGCACAGGGTCAATTCCGATGGTCGGCGGCCACGGAACTGCGGGAGCTTTCGGGCCGGTGCTTGAAAGTCTTAACGTGAGCGGTGCAACCACTATATGTACCGCATCTGCCACATTCGGTCTTATTGTCGGAAGTTTAATAGGCGGGCCTCTCGGACGCCGCCTTATCGAGAAGAAAAATCTTCTCGCAACCGCAGTTTCGGAAGACGACAGTCTTCTTGTTGAGGACGAAAAAAGACATGAACGGCATACTAATATGTACGCATCGGCCGTATTCCAGCTTATCATAGCAATCGGAATCGGGACTGTCTTCTCATCGCTTTTAACCAAAACCGGATTGACTTTCCCTATATATATCGGTGCAATGCTGGCTGCGGCACTCATCCGCAACATATCCGAATATACGGGCAAAGTTACCATACACATGGGTGAAATCAATGACCTTGGCGGCATTGCATTATCTCTTTTTCTTGGAATGGCAATGATTACGCTTAAATTATGGGAACTTGCCTCGCTCGCGCTTCCGATGCTTATACTTCTTGGTGCACAGGTCCTGTTTATGGTTATTTTCACATATTTTATAGAATTTAATGTCATGGGCCGCGACTATGATGCCGCCGTGCTTGTAGCCGGAACCTGCGGTTTCGGAATGGGAGCAACGCCGAATGCCATGGCCAATATGCAGGCAATCTGCAACAGATACGTTCCGTCAGTCAAGGCATACCTGATAATTCCACTTGTCGGAAGCCTTTTTGCGGATTTCATAAACAGTCTGGTTATCACTTTTTTTGTCAATATATTGTAACTGGGAGGGTTATATGTTATTCAGAAAGTCAAAAGAAAAAAAAACAAAATACGACCTTACTTATGATAATGTTGCGATTCCGGAAGTGCATACACATCCTGCCAATGACGACAGCAATTCCGATGGCGATAATGATGTGTTATATGATAATGTCGCAATTCCGGAAGTACACATTCATAAAAAATAATTATTTCTTCTTATTCAGGACATTCGATATGAGGCCCATACGGTATGCCTCATCATCCGGGTAAAGACCTGTGGCCAGAAGTTCTTCGTCAGTATAATCATACAGTTTGGACTTACGGCCATGTGCCCTGCCATTCGATATATTGGCAGCCATCGCCATATTAGCAGCGGACGGTTCCTCATATTGAACTGCCTTACAATACGGACATATTCTGCCTGGCTTATGCATATCCATACCACACTGAAGGCAAAAAAAGCTCATGCTTACATCTCCCTTATTTCATAATATTTCTATTTCAGATTATACACAGCATAATTATATTAGTCAAATCCGGCTTGGTACGGAAAAACAATAATTTTAAATTTTTTTTATATTTGTATATCACTTTATAATATTTTATGTTATAATAATCGAAACTAATACAAAACGTGATAAGGAGGGACTTGTATGTCGTCCGGATTTAAACATTTGCAATATGAACAACGTAAGAGAATCAGGCAATTAATGGATGACGGTGTATCGATTCGAGCTATCGCCAGAAGTTTCGGTATGGCACCTAACTCAATTTACCGTGAAGTCAAGCGCGGCACACCGGAGGGAAGTGACAGATATGACCCGGATTATGCCCAGGCACGATATAGAAAGATGGTATCGCACCGCGGATTTCCGTCCGTACTTCAGAAACATCCTGAGCTTGCGCAGCACATCGCGGACCTTATGCTCAAGGAACATTACAGCCCATGTAAAGTTGCAGATATTCTTCAGACAGAGGACCTGCCTAAGAGGCTTAAGCTTACCAAGGAGACTATTTATCTTAACATTGACAAGGGACTTATTCCGGGTGTTACCCGTAAAACTATGAGGAGACACCGCACTAAGCTTTTTAACCGCGGTCAGGTATGTTTCCCTAAATGGGTTCTCGAAGAGCTGGATTTGCAGTGCGGAGATGTTATGCATTTCGAAGTTAAAGGTGACAAGATCATTCTCGAAAAGGCTGACGAAATCAAATCCATCAAATAATCAATCTGTTCAAAAGAGGATTTCGGATATTACCGGAATCCTCTTTTATAATTATAATAAGCCGATATCCTCCACAACATCAATATCCGCTGTTTCTCTTTCATCTTCTGTCTCATATTCAAGACATGAATCCATATGTGCTTTGATAATTTTCCGGCCTCCCTCATCACCTGCAAGCATCATAAGTTCGTCGCAAAGCTTATGGGAAAACGCAGTCGGGTTTCCCGGCATTCCATGGGATTTAACTCTTCCGCAGATATATTTTCCCGATTGCATTGCTTTAATCAATCCATCCAATGTATCGATGCGAAGACACGGCTGGTCCGCAGTCACGAAAAAATAAAAACCATCGGATGCGTTATCTGCCGCACTGATTCCATTATGAATGGTATATGATATACCTTCGGCACTTTGAGGGCTATATGAAATTATGATGTTGGAACATATATACTGTTTAACATATTCACATATCTCATCATATCTTGTGACAACTATAAGTTCCGTATCCGGCCTTACCGACACATATTCAATTATTTTATCGAGTGCATGCCTGTACAGCGGCTTTTCCTTAAATTCATACAAAAGCTTATTGCTTCCAAAACGTCTGCCGCTGCCGGCAGCCATATAAATAATACTATTCCGATACATGCTCAAATGCTCCGAGTATTTTCTCCGGCGTAAACGGCACTTCACGCAGCCATGTTCCGGTTGCATTATAAATCGCATGTGCAATCGCCGGACACGGAGTATTAATGACAAGTTCACCGATTGATTTGGCACCAAAAGGTCCCGATTTCTCATAGCTGCTTTCAAAAGCAACACGAATATTGCCGATATCCTCCCGTGTAGGAATTTTGTAATTCATAAAAGAATTCTCAAATATGCTTCCTTTATCGGAATATGTTATATTCTCATACAATGCCATTCCGATTCCCTGTGCTATTCCACCCTCCGTCTGTACTCTGGCAAGATTTTCATTGATAACGGTTCCGCAGTCAACCACTCCGACATAGTCTATTATCTTAAGTTCGCCGGTCTCGCGGTCAATCTCCGTCTCTACCATTCCGACCATAAAAGGCGGCGGCGATGACGGAAGTGATGCTGTTTCCGTAACCTGCAATGCATCATTGGAACCGCACATGGATGCGGTAGCAATCTGCTCCAGACTTACTTTTCTTGAATCTTTAAGGCATCTGACTTCATCATTCTCATATACTACATCTTCTTTGTTCACGCCAAGCATAACCGCACCCTCGGTGCAGATTTTGTTCTTAAGAGTCTCACATGCTCTCACGACAGCATTTCCTGTGACATATGTCGTACTTGATGCATATGAACCCGAATCATAAGGCGACATATCACTGTCAGCACTATAAACAGTGACATCATCAACAGTACAGTCCATACATTCAGCCACCATCTGCGCAAGTATCGTGTCACAGCCGGTTCCCATATCGGCTGCACCGATTACCAGTGAAAATCTGCCTTCGTCTGTAAGTTTCACCGTTGCCCCGCCGACATCAACTCCGGATATACCGGAACCCTGCATTGCGATAGCCATTCCGACACTGCGCACTTTATTGCCTCCAATATCCTTGCACGGATATTTTTCATCCCATCCGATCATCTGCCTTGCCTTTGCAAGACACCGGTCAAGAGCACAGCTTGTAGCAAATTCATCATAATAAGCATGCATGCAGTTTCCTTCATGGACCATATTGATTTCCCTGATCTGTGCAGGATTCATATTAAGCCTTGCGGCAAGTTCGTTAACTGCCGATTCGACGGCAAATATACCCTGCGGCGCTCCATATCCGCGGAATGCACCGGCGGATTGTGTATTAGTGTACACTACATCATAATTAAATCTGTGTGCTTCCAGATAATTGCTGTAAAGAGGTATTGATTTATGTCCGGAAAGTCCTACCGTTGTCGGTCCGTGTTCGCTGTAAGCACCGCTGTTTGATAATGTATATACATCAAGAGCCTTGATATGCCCTTCTTTATCAGCTCCGAGTTTCACACTGACTTCCATTTCATGACGTGGTGATGCCACTATCTGTGACTCATAGCGGCTGTATATTATTCTTGACGGTTTCTTAGTCATCCAGGTTACAAAAGCCGGATAAATCTCTGCAACAACACTCTGTTTTGCGCCAAATCCGCCACCTATACGCGGTTTCGTAACACGGATCTGTGATTTAGGTATGCCAAGTGCATTGGATATAATTCTTCTCACATGAAATATAATCTGCGTTGAGCTTATTACATGAAGTCTTCCGTATGTATCTATCCGGCAGTATGTCCTGAATGTCTCCATCATGGCCTGGTTATTGGACTTGCAATGGAATGTTCCTTCCACAATCTCATCACACTCCGACATAACCGCATCCACATCGCCGTATCCGCTTTCCTCATGCGCCACGAGATTACGCTTTGCATCGGCTCCCACCGGCACAAGAGAGCGCCAGTTATCTTCCGGATGAACCAGTACCGGATTGTCCTTTGCTTTTCTGAAATCAAGCAGCGGTTCCTTGACATCATATTTTACCTTTATCATCTTCAATGCTTTATCTACCGCATCTTCATCCCATCCGGCAACGATAGCCACCGGGTCACCGATTTCGCGCAATCTCTTATCCAGTATAAGTCTGTCGTATGCACTCGGCTCCGGATATGTCTGTCCGGCAACAGTGAACCGATCCTGCGGCACATCCTTGTATGTATATACAACTTCAATCCCGGGTACCGCAAGTGCCTTTGAAACGTCAATCTCTTCAATCACAGCACTTGCATAAGGACTTCTTAACAATTTAATAATAAGGCAGTCGGACGGTGTGATATCTTCCACATATACCGGCTGTCCCGTAACTAACTGCATTGCATCCTTCTTACGGATTCTTTTGGATATATTATTCATCCTTTGCCTCCTTCTTATAACTTATATATGCTTTAATACCGCGCATCTGGCTTTCATATCCCGAACAACGGCATAAGTTGCCCGAAAGATATTCCCTTATCTCATCATCCGACGGATCCGGATTATCCCTAAGAAGCGCCATCGCATTCATCATAAATCCGGGATTGCAGAAACCACATTGCTCCGCTCCCTGATCTGCAATGAAAGCACCGAACTCTTTTGCCTCATCCTGAAGGCCCTCAAGTGTGGTAATATTATGCGAATCTATTGATGCTGCAAGAACACGGCATGAAAGAACCGGTCTGTCATCCACAAAAACAGTGCATATACCGCAATTGGAGCTGTCACAGCCGCGCTTCACGCTGTAGCAGCCGAGTTTCCGTAACAGATCAAGAAGAACCGTATCCGGCTTAATCTCTTCAATACGGTGTTTGCCGTTAAGTATAAAATTAATCTCCATTATTCCAGTCCTCCTATTTGTCTGAGACATTTCTTTGCAAGCACGCCCGCCATTTTCTTACGATATCCGGCAGATGCACGGTTATTGCTCTCTGTTACTATATTTTGCTCTACATATCTTCCAAACGCATCAGCATTCTCTGATGTGATACCGGTTGTCAGGATACCCTCTTCATCTGTGATAAGCATCGCACGCTGCGGTCTTGCGCCTATGGCAGTCCTCACTGAATCTTCTGATTTAACCGTACAGCATGTAAGAACCGGGAAGTCCGTTGCAGAGTTCCTGATTGATTTATATGCAATCGCTATCGTTTTCTTGGGAATTGTAACCGATACCAGTATATCGTTATCAAACGGCATATCAGCAAAAGCTGCAATATCAACCGTTCCCGCTTTGTAAAGCTGCACACTGGCACCGATTGCCATAAATAATGTCAATACATCGGAGAATCCATATCTTCCGTATAAACTTCCGCCGACAGTCGCCATGTTGCGGAACTGCACACCGACAATATGTCTGAGACTCTCCTTTACGGCTCCCTTGGTATATTCATTAAGCCCTTCATGGCACTCAAGACTCCTTAACGGCACCATCGCTCCTATAATATATGATTCATTATTTTCTTCTATTCTATCGAGACCTAGTCCGCTTATATCAACCGCTGTACCTATATTACGGTTCTGCATCCCGAGCCACATCATTCCGCCCATTATAACATTAGCGCGTGATTTATTAAGCTCATATGCCTCTTCAAGAGACGATACTTTAACGTATTTTGTAAATTTAATCATTGTCCAACATCTCCATATTTGTCATAAACATCCCAAAGCACATACAAATCCTGTGACATTTTCAGAATTACCGCATCTGTGCCGGGTATATGTTTCACCTCGTATATATAACTGTTGCTCATAAGGTCATAACTTATGCAATCCATCATAGTATCTGTATCAATACATGTCACGACCTTATCCGTGCCGGAATTTACAGAAATGACATAGTGTGAATCCGTTACAAATGCCATATTCCCCAGATTATGGCCACCCTTGCTTTCATCAGCGGCTGCGTCATATTTATTTACCATAAGCGGGTTATCCGTATTAATAGTCAGATAATAATCATTCCTGTAATATCTCTGCTCGCTGTCTGAAACCGTATATGCAAAATTAACTTCCAGATTCTGAAGATTAACTTCATACACATCGACATAATTTGCCGAGACATATATTTTATCCATTTCCGGATCAGATGCACTTATACCAATGTGACTGACTGATGTCCCCGGACTGACATCATCCAATAAATCATATTTTTTATTTACAGGAATACCATTTTCCTGATTATTCAATTCATAAAAATTCAGCACGGTCTTATCTATATAAGCCACATAATTCGCTGTCTTATACACTTCATTGTTGGCATCCGTATCCGAATATATTGTATTGTCCGATAACGCAACCAGTTCTGCGCCGTTCTTTACATCAGATAAAAAAATAAACATCAGCGGATCGGTACTGACTATGGATACATATGGATTATAACAGCGATCCACTGCATATTCCGCAACGGTTTCCATATTATCTGCATTCCACGGCGTTAATTTCATGAATGAAATTATGGTTGACTCTCCTTCTTCGTCATCATCATGATAAGCCGCAATGAGAATGTCTCCTTCGCCATACCCTGCTGCATCAAGTATTTTACAGCCGGTAATCCGGTTTAAATTATACATATCTCCAACCTGGTCATTCCTATCAATATAACTGTTAAGGTCAACTGTCTCATTCGCTCTGAGCGTCTCAAGGGATATATTGTATGTCGCCGGCTGTGTATTATCATTTCTTACACATCCGGCAAGAAGCACAGTAATTATCATAACAGTGTACGCAATGTATTTTCTCATGTATTAATCAACCCTCCAGGCCATAAATCTTGATAAGTTCCAGTTACGTACTCCGATATTCTTCGTATACCGGCTGATATTATCCTCATAACGCTCAACCGTCCTGTCCTTTAGAACATCTTCACAATCATATATAACCGGAGCCGCATCCGTCCCGAGGCTTTCCAGATATTGCTCATCATCATACAAATCGGAATCGGCAAAAAATTCATATCTCGTATCTTCATTCATATTATCAGTGTTAACCTTTGCGATCCAGTAATCCGGCCTGGTAAATCCAAACAAAGTCTGCATAATTGCAATTACAGCAAACGCATATGTAAAAAGCCGGAACTTTCTGTTAAAAATATTAACAAATACGCCAGCCATAACCAACGCAATTACAATTAATGCAAGCAGTACCCATATTCTTGAAAAAGTCAGGTATTTATATTGGATATATTTGATTATACGCATACCGCTTGAGATCATCATCACATATGTACAGCATGTAATCACACTCATAAGCACATTCAGCACAACATTATTGCGGAAACAATATATCCCCAGCATTACCACAAGCATGTTAATAACACTTACAAACAGAAGCTGGAAAAATCCCATTCTTGCATATGAGCTGTATGTCGCAGTGTGAGGCAGTATTCCGCCGAGAAAAAGATATCTTATCTGAATCCAGCAGAAAACCATATATATCACTGACAATATTGCAAAAATCGTAATACCTATAACAGGTTCCCCGGTGCCTTCCTTACCTGCGGCAACGGCATATTCCCTTCTGCCCAGCCATGATATCCACATATACGATACCATGTATATTATAAATCCTATCGCTGCCATTCCAAGGATATTTCCGAATATCTCCCAGAATGATAAATCCACAAAAATCTTTCTGAGCTGTCCGGCAAAGACCGGATCGGCATTGGCCAGAAGTACAAGAACGATACATACCAAAGGAATACTTGCAGCGCATCCTATAAGAATATATTTGACCACATTCTTTCCCGCCGTCTTCCCGGCACCGTGCGTACGCTTATATGCACTTCCATCCATAAACGGCCGTCCGATACTTCCAAGGCTGATTATCACCGTGCCAAACATCATCTCAATATGCTTAATCGGTTTCCAGTTTTCCGTATCATAGAAATTACCAAGAAGCACAACCAACATAAGAAAAAATATCATAAACTTGTTCATGACTATAATTCTCCGGTCACCGGTAAGGCATATTGCAATTCCCAAAAGCATAACAAGCGCCATATAAAACCAGCTTACCGGCTTAATCACAACATCTGAACGCTTTAGCATGATCACTGTAAACCCGCATGTTCCCGCCGCCCATAACGGAAATGTGATTCCGGCATCATTTCTGTACAGGCATATCACGAAAAATACAGCATATACCAGACATGCTGTTGAATAAAACCTGAAATTATCGGTCATTCTCTTCCTGAATAAATCTTCTCCCATAAATAAAACCCTCCATATCCTGATATATAGAATTTTATCAAGAAACAGAGGGTTTGTCTATATGTTTATCGTACCTGTTTTTCCAGCTTTCTTATAACCATATGGTACATCCCTATAAGAAGTGCCGCAGCAAGCACCCATGCTGCCGGGCCTCCCATGCATATTCCGATATAACTTCTGTAATGTGCCGCAACAACAGATGCGACGCCTCTTCCGATAAGTTCGGCGACTCCGGCCATCATAGGCAGTATGCCAAATCCCATACCCTGAATGCCATTTCTGTGGACATTAACAATGGTAAGCGGTATGAAGAACAGGCTTATGCACCTTAAATATGTGTCCACATATCCAATTACTTCGGAGATATCTTCTGACACAAACAGATATGTCATATATTTGCCGAAGAAAAAAATCAATGCTCCCGCAATAATTGAATATATAAATCCCATACAGGTTGCGCTCCTGAACCCCTCTTTAATCCTGTCAATACGGCCTGCCCCACGGTTCTGGGCGCAGTAAGTTGCCATTGTTGTACCGATTGCAACATATGCCTGTCCTGCAATCTGCTCAATCTTGCCGGCTGCTGTATATGAAGCAACCGCTGTGGAGCCGAGCTTATTAAGTGCGGCCTGTACCATGGTGATTCCTATAGCCGTTATGGAATACTGTAATGCCATCGGAAACCCGACTTTGAGCTGGTTACCTACCAGTACTCTGTCATACGCCCAGTCTTCCTTCCTAAGATGCAGCAGCGGAACCTTTGCAATAATATATATAAAACTTGCAATTCCGGCAATCAGCTGTGATATAACTGTTGCGTAGGCTGCTCCGGCAGCGCCCATTCTGAATATCTTGATAAAAACAAGATCAAGACCGATATTAAGCAATGCCGATAATATCAGGAAATACAAAGGTGTCTTGCTGTTTCCGAGTGCCCTCAGTATGGCCGAAAGCATATTATAAAGTACCTGTGCCACTATTCCTGCACATATGATCATTATATAGCTGTATGCATCATCGAATATATCTGACGGGGTATTCATAAGCCGCAACATTGGTCTCATAAAAATCATAGTCACAGCCGTCATTAATGCCGTCACTATCGCCGCCAGTTTTATCGCGGACGCAACACTTTTACGCATCCCATCCATATCCCCGGCACCAAACCGCTGTGCCGTGCTTACGGTAAAGCCTACAGTCATACCTGTTACCAGTCCATATATAAGGAACATGAAGGTTCCCGTGGATCCGACTGCCGCCAGTGCCCTGTTTCCAACGCATCTTCCTACTATAATCGCATCAGCCATATTATAAAACTGTTGAAAAATATTTCCGATAAGAATCGGTATCGTAAAACTAATTATTACCGAGGCCGGCTTGCCGACCGTCATATCTTTTTCCATAGGAACCCTCCTTATTTTTCTCAAAATCGCTTTATTTTACACCCGGTCTGACCCATTGTCATCCTGTAAAAATCAACATTTTTCGGCAAGCCAGATTTGTGTTGACAACCTTTCGGCAATCGTGCAGAATGTAATTATAAATACCAATTTTAAGGAGGTTTCCATCATGGGAAATATTCCATCAGACCCGATAATATTACTCAGTTTTGTCAATATGAAACTTCGTGACGAAGGTCTTTCACTTGATAATTTCTGTGAGCGTTACGATACAAAGCGCCAGGATCTGTGTGAAAAGCTTGCCGCCGCCGGTTTCAGGTATGATTCCTCGAGCAACAGTTTCAGGTAAATTATTATTCCGCGAATAATTCAGTTGAAAAATACCTCTCGGCAGTGTCCGGAAGCACGGTAACCACAGTCTTGCCGCGGCCCAGCTTCTTCGCAAGTTTCAGGGCAGCGGCAACATTGGTACCGCTTGATATTCCACACATAAGTCCCTCTTCTTTCGCAAGACGCTTGGATGTCACAAGTGCTTCCTCATCCGATATCACATAGATATTATCATAGATTCCCTGATCAAGAATATCAGGTATAATTCCATCTCCTATTCCCATCTGAATATGTGTTCCTATGGTTCCTCCCGCCAGTATCGCGGCGTTCTCCGGTTCTACAGCCCATATCTCTATATCAGGATATTGTGCCTTAAGTACCTGGCCTATTCCTGTAATGGTTCCACCTGTTCCGATTCCCGAACAGAATCCATGTATCGGTCCCGCAACCTGTTCCATAATCTCCAATGCCGTATGTTTCTTATGTGCCATCGTATTATCTTCATTGGCAAACTGCTGCGGCACAAATACTCTTGGGTCTTTCTCCTGCATCCTGAGTGCCGTCTTAAGACATTCATCTATGCATGCGCCTATATCTCCGGCATCATGTATCAATTTCACATCCGCACCATAATGTCTGACGAGTTTTCTTCTTTCTTCGCTCACCGAATCCGGCATAATTATTATCGTCCGGTATCCCTTAACGGCACCCACAAGTGCCAGCCCTATTCCCTGATTGCCGCTGGTAGGCTCAACTATTATAGTATCTTCATTAATGAGGCCCTTTCGTTCTGCTTCTTCAATCATATTGAGTGCAGTTCTTGTCTTAATCGAACCTCCGACATTCACTGCCTCGAATTTAACAAGTACCTGCGCCGAATCCTCCTCAACCATACGATTCAGCCTTACCATCGGAGTGTGTCCGACAGCTTCAAGAATATTATTGTAAATCATAAATAACCTTTCCAGTGTTTCTTCACTATTTAATATTAGTATATTCAAACATTTTGAATTCTTTATTGCCAACGACTCCGTAAAAAATCGTCTGCGTGCTCACATATGTAAATCCAAGCTTTCTGTATAAAGCCTCCGCGGCTTTATTATGGCTTATCACATCCAGATGCAATGCCTTGATGTCATTCTCCCCGGCAAGTCTTATGATATTCCTTACCAGTTCACTGCCAACGCCGTATCCGCGGCTGTCATAGTCAACCGCAAGTGTATGTATTATCCACACCGGTCCATCATTGACTTTCCACGGGACCTGCTTGTATTCTTCATTAGCATACGGATTACATATCGCGCATGCCCTGATTATACCATCATCCTTCAACACATACAAATAGCCACACTCAATATTCTGTCTTATCATGTCATCGGACGGATACACGCCCTTCTTCCAGCCAGGAAAAGACTCTTCATCCTGACTCTTATCAATCAGATTCCAATAAAGCTTCTGAACCTGTTCAAAATCCTCTTTATCTGCTTTGGTAAAAAACATCATGTCACCTGCCTGTATCTATTTTACTTTGCCGGAATTGCTCCTGTATTCCTCGTTAAGCTGTCTCAGTTCCTTCTCTCCGTTAATGTACGGTTCATAAAACAAATCAACCGAACCACCGCCGAGATTATCGCACCCATTGCAAAAATCACATCTATTGTATCATTAAGCATTGTAATAATAACTACTATTCCAGCAACAAAAGAAGCTTTTGTATTTTCGAAAGCCATTTTCTTTTTTCTTATGTGTTTTATTTCTTGTATTTGACATTACCCTTCCTCCATAAGAAATAATGGCCTATTATGTTTCAGTCTTTGCCAATCCTTTTACTATCTTATCAAAATCAGATTCTATCGGCTGTGTCTTGTTAAAAATATCATATTCCTGATATGCTTTCTCCACTGCCTGCTTATGGGAAATACGTCCATTATCTTTCAAGATATCGTATCTGCGGAACGCAAGGAACTCATTCACGCTTTTTGAAAATTCTTCCATTGTAAAGACGTTTTCACGTTCAATCAAATCCTCTATATAATCAAAATATCCTGTAACAGCACGTTCCAACTGACGAATCTGTTTTTCGTCCAAATAGTTTTTGGCAATTGGAGTATCAGATTTGAGAACACGACCATCGGGAGCATTTTTCCATGTTGTCAAGCCCATATTTTCCTTGGTGTGGTCAGCTTGATTATAGACGATTTCAGCCGCTGTTTTACCGGTAATGGCATAATGAAATTTGTTCTGTATGGTTGCATAAAAATTATATGCAGTATCAGAATCTCTATTGTAATCAATGCTGCACTCTGCAAAGATATCGGTTATCTGTTGCCATATTCTGCGTTCGCTGGCACGGATGGAGCGAACTCTTTCCAGCAATTCACGGAAATAGTCTTTTCCAAAAGCTGTTTTACCCTGTTTCAGGCGTTCGTCATCCATAGCAAAGCCCTTTATCATATATTCCTTCAAAATACCGGTTGCCCATATACGGAACTTGGTTGCCTGAATGGAGTTTACTCTGTAACCAACGGAAATAATGGCATCCAGATTGTAATAATTGGTAGGGGAAAGCTGTGTTTTTCCGGGAATCGCACCATGTGGAGTGGGTATTTCCATTTTGGAAACTACCACTTCTTCACGAAGTTCTCCCTGCTCAAAGATATTTTTTAAATGCTTGCTGATTGCCGGTGTCTGAACACCAAATAATTCAGCCATTGCCTTTTGGGTAATCCAGATTGTTTCATCTTTTATCAAGGCACTGACCGTTACGTTATCATCTTCGGTTCTGTATAGCACCATTTCCATTTGTTTTGTAATATCTGTATTCATAATCAGCCTTCTTTCTTACATAGACCTAATACACTTTCACAATCTCTTCCGTAATTCCGTACATTTTCTTAAACTTATCCAAGTCATCAGCATTATGGATTATTCTGTAATATTATATTAATCCAATTCACATTATCCCGCTGCAAAGCATCCGCAGAATACCAGATTTCTGTTATCTTTAATCCATTTTCTTCTGTAACAAATTCTCTTAATTCCTGCTCTGTGATTGCCGTAAAATACCGCCCGGCATCATCATATCCGGAATCAATGCCGGTTTTCATTGAAATATAAGCTGCTCCCGACGGATTAAGAATCACCGGCAGTTTATTAAAAAATCCGGCAATTTCCGTTCTCGGCAGATGAAGAATTGAAGCATTCGCCCAGACGCCATCATATCTATGTGACGGAATCCATTCAGAGACCGGTATATTAAGTACTTGTGCATCAGCATATGCAGATGCAATCTGACACAATTCCCCGGATGCGTCAATTCCTTCAACTTCATAACCATGTGTCTTAAAATATCGCATATCCCGCCCGCTTCCTGCGCCTATATCTATTATGCAGCCTCCCGGTTTAACATACCGGCAGAAACGTTCACAATTAGCTGACATATCTATTTTACACGTTTTATTAAAATAGTCCAATGCATTCTTATTATAATAATCAATAGTACTGATATCTATCATCTTCCGTCACTTTCGTTAAATTATGTTATAATACAATTCGCTTCTTCGGCTCCCATATTTCACTGTATCCATTTGTTCTTGCCCAATTATATATATCGCGGAGGCTGTCACTTCGATATCCGGCTATCTTATTTGCATATGCCGCCAGTCTTGACGCATTATTTCGTCTGATAATCTGTTCCAGATAGACCGGTGCTGCCAGCTTATCACTTTTGGATTCATTGCATTGTGGGCATGCAAGCACAAAGTTCCAAAGCTTATCATCTTTAATAAATGACCACGGGATAAAATGATCAACATGAATAGCAGATTCTTTAAGCGGACGTCCACAGTAAAAACACCTTTTGCACTCAAATTCGTCATATAATATATGCCTGTATACAGATAAGTCACTTCGCTTTGTACTGCATTCTATTTTTGTAAGCAAATGTACAACCATCGAATCATCATTTACTTTTTCCATATACCGTGCCCACTCATAGTAATTCATTTTCTCGATAACAAGCTTATGTTTACACAGAAATTCATACATATACGGCGAAAAACGCAGCCACTCACCGCTGCGTGAAAAAGAATATGCCATTCCGCCCAAATCCGCATAAAGCGCACCAACTACATTTATTTTGCATTTTCGTTTTGTATTATCACACACAAAAATCATTGCATCATCATTAAGCTGCTCAAAAGGTACTCCATCTGCTATATGAAAACGTGTTGCTGATTCGCGCAATATTCCCTCTATAGCAGATATCCTTCCATCTCTGGTAATGCTTTGCTGCCTGATCCCATACTTAAGCACAAGATTCCAGTAGCTTTCTGCAAATTTAGCAAATATCACATCAAATGTCAGCTGTAAATTACTATCCACATTATAAAGATTATCCAACAACGATTTGAGGAATGCAAACTTATAACTCGTTGAATTTTTGGACTGTGCCGAAAATAATCTGCTAAAAGCTGACCATAACTCATCCTCTGACACGTTTTTATTTATATATTGTCCCTCTGATAATAAATGTCCTGCCGGCATAACTATCCTTCCTTATCATTGCCTTCTTTCGCCTGTGCCGTCCGAATCATTTTCTCAAAAGACTGTGCAAAATGTTCATCATCCGCATCTGTTCTTTTTCGCGGTCCGCTTATATGATTCTTGTGGGAAGCACGTCTGGCTTTCTTATTAAGATGTCTTTCCATCAGCATACGGTCTATGTTCTCATCCGTATACCACGTTCCGGACTGGTGAATCGCATAAGCACCTTTAACAAGTGCCATCGCAGCCACTCCATAATCCTGAGATACCACTATGTCACCTTTGTGGCACATGTTAATTAATTTATAATCCACGGCATCTGCTCCGGCTCCAACAGTGATTACTTCACTGTAATATGAATGTATTATATGATTAGTGTCACACAAAAGTGTCACGGGAATATTATATTTCTCCGCAAGCGATTCAACAATGCCCACTACAGGGCAGGCATCGGCATCAACATATATGTGCATATGCCTCTCCATTTATCGATATTTTTATATATAATGATACCACCACACATTTTATTATGCAAGATTTTTGTCATACTTTGTCGTGTCATTATTCCTTAACCTGTAAATTATACTGCTTGAGCAATCTTCTTGCCACCATACGGTTAAGGTCCTTATTGACCGCGATAGTATTTATTCCGTTTGAGTATATAAAATGCGATCCCTTACATCTCTGATATTCATATCCGTTGTCACGCAGAATTTTCTTCATTTCCCTTGCATTTACCATAATAATTTTCTCCTTGTATCCGTGCCACACACCTGTTATTTTCTGCTTTACCCGAACAGGCTTATAATAAACTGGACCAGAGCAATTCCGAAGCTTATTCCGAATATGTACAACAATCCGGCAAAGAAAGTGGGGATGTTCTCAATGTCGATATTAAATAACACACATATCAGTGTCATCAGCACCAGACCACAAATTACTCCAACTATAGCTCCGGCGCACGAACTGTTGTGTGGCGGCAATGGTTTATCTCCGTATGAACAATTCTTATCGTGTAAGCCTTCCGGTGCGCCACACTCCGGACAGCTGTGATTTGAAAATTTGTCATCTGACATAATCGTGTCCTCCTTTTTACCAATCCAACTCATCCATTGCATCATCTACGCCATCTGCGTAATCGTCATCTCTGTTATATAAGTCATCATCATAGTCACCATTCTCGTATACATCTTCGTAACCCTTGTCATATGAAGCATATGGATTTCCGGATGAATGCGAACTGCTGTGATGGCTTCCTGAATTCGACGGCTTACTATATGACGAACTGCCGGAAGTTGACGGCTTGCTGTACGATGAACTGCCGGAAGTCGACGGTTTGCTGTATGATGAGCTGCTTGTCGTCGGCCTGCTGTATGATGAGCTTTGATGATATTTTGAGCTGTATGAACTGCTTGTGGATTTGCTCTCACTGCATCCGCCCACAACACCGATAATAATAAACATAACTGCCATTACAACAATTACTGCTATTAATCCTGATTTGTCTGAATTATTCATAATGTTTTCCTCCTGTTTTGGTTTGTCTTGGTTTTCTTTATACACATATTATGCGCAGATTATATGTCCAATAAAAAGGACTTCTATATCATGATTCCGGGGCAGCAAAAAAACCGGCCATTACGGCCGGCAGAACATCTGTCATTTTAACTTTTCATATCATTTTTAAAAGAACTCATTCACTTTCATCCCAGTAAGGATAATCCGTAATTACAAACTCTCCTGATGCATTTTTCTCTGTCGGAAGCTCGACATGAATCGTATTGCCGTCCGGAGGCATTCTCACGGCAACCACTATTGCAAATTTTCCATTACCGGTATCACGGACACTATCCACCCAGCTGTTGTATGATGCTGCACCCTTGCATTTCTTGCAGGCAACATACACATTATCCTTATATTCGATTAATTCCCCGGCAGAAGCTGCGCGGCTCAATGTTTTATCGGTAAATTCCTCCGAAAAAACAGTAAGGAATTTTCTGCGGACATCTTCCATAGTGTTTATATAAAGATATGGCGGGAACATCGGCACATAATTCTGTCGTTTTAACTGGACCGGCTTCGCGCCGCCCGGATAATCGCCCGCGAAATTCAAGCTCAGCCATAAGCTTCGCGCCTGGTCTGCCAGATTCATCGCATATGCGCAATATAAAGTTTTTCCCTCCTCAGGACAGAACTCATACCCATTCACGCCACAAAAGCTCTCAATTATTGCAGACTTATCGTTTTCATAATTTTCCCATATCGCAAGGGCTTCATCGGAAACTTTATCCGCATACAGGGCTATCGGATAGTTGTCGCGCGCGGTAATAAACCGGGGTTCCCCGTCCGATATGAGCTGTCCGGCTTCTATTCTGCCCTTATAGGAATCCGATGAATAACCATATTCATTATTATCAATAATAAAAAAAGTAAGCTCCCCACCGTCATTTTTATCAACATAAAATGACACCATTCCTTCGGAAAAATCCGCCTTAACTATACCAACCCACTTTTCCGGCAGTGTAATTTCATAAGTGCCGTCTGTAAATTTGGTTGAACTGATTCTTTCTGTTGTTATAAAATCACGGAGCCCTTGTATAAATTTTGAATAATTTGGCGGAAATTTGTTAGTACCGTCGGCATTTAACCCGGTTCCGTCTTCCAACACGACGTTAAAATTCATACCGGTACCGTCGAGCACATCCGGATTACGGCCATGAAAATCTGCCCATCCGCTTATTTTGCAATTGTCGAATAAATCACACAATTCACGGAAAAGTTCTTCGTCTCCGTCTATTGCACGGACAATATTACGGCATTCAACATTCTCCTGTTTTATATGATCCCATTCTCCTGTGACGATATAATATTCCAGATGAACACCGTTGTCTGTTTTATGACCTTCATAGACATGTCGCCTTGCCGACATATCGTTTTGTTCCAGCCTGAAACTTTCAAAATACATAGCACCGCCTCCGTAATAAATATCAAATCCATTCCGTGTTTTGGAAAAAAAGGCCTGCCGCAGCAGGCCTTTGCAATTCTGTCACCCGGCTGGTTATACTCTTTCCAGACATACCATTCCAAGTCCGTAAAGCAGGCAGCCGTCCTCTGTAACAGGAATTTCGGCAAATGAATCAACCTTTTCTCCGAGAACTTCACCCTCAATCTTGGTGTCATAATAGAATTTCCCGTTCTCTTCTTTCCATACTGAACTGTCAACAGCGGCATATCCATCATCACGCACTGTCACTCCATGCTTGGCAGCCTCCTCACGCATCTCATCCGGCACAAGCATAAGAGTGTTAAGTATGCCGTCCTCGGCAAACTCCGTCAGGTATTGCATCATTTCAATACTGTCCTCGAAACGCTCGTCATCCGGTGGGTTATCAGGTGTAATAACCATTTCTCCCTCCGGTGTAGGTACACGAATTTCCTTAACTTTCCAAATTCCACGAATATCCATCTTTTATTCCTTTCTACGTCATCGTAATCTCTGTTTACAATAGTTACATAACCGTCATTCTTTGATCAGCCAAACTTTATTCTGCCTAAGCCCATGGATTAGCAGATTTCGGAGTGCGCACACCTGTAAGCAGATACTGTTCCCACAAAAACCACTTGCCGTCAGATCCGCGCTGACGCAGCTTCACCGGTCTCGGATCATCCGCACCGCCGCAAGGGATAAACAGTTTCATATAACCCTGTTCCTCGCCTGATACATGATTGCTTTCGATTACAATCGTGTATGGCTCGGCAGGTGTATAATCGTTATCCGGTGTCGCTCCTCTGAAATATGTAAATGGAAGATAGGTCTTGCCATCACGGAAGCGATCATTAAGGAATGATATTTCCTGTCCGTTCAGCGGACGTGGTCCGCGAAGCCAGTTCAACATCTCGGTACCGATGCTTTTATCTGCTGCATATGCGCAAAGAGCAAGAACCGTAAGAGCCGCCGTTTTAAATGGCGTATCGAGGCTTGCCTCCGGTAGCGCCTGCATCTGAGCAAGGCTTTCCGGCAGTGACGTGAATGTAAATGTTTCCTGCTTGCTGCCGATAGACTGTGCAGCGGAATTTACCGCTTGTTTTGCTGTGCTTTTAAGTTTGTCAAAAATACTCATAAATCATCTCTCCTTTAAGTAATTTTTATTTTTATGCGGCCGACCTGGATACATCAGAATTTGCCTCCACCGCCGCCATGTGTTGACCCTGATGAAGATGTATGTGTACTGCTTCCTCCGGAATCATCGTTTTTCGGTTTTGCGGTCCGTGTGACTGCACTATACAGATATAAATCACGGCTTTCGGTAATATTCATACTTTCTGCTTTCATATAACTGTTCGCCGCCGCCTGGAAGCGCACGGTTTTGAGCTTACTCTTCATATTTCCCACAGTAATGAAGGACAATATAAATCCGATTACAACCGCCACCGGTATCCATACCCAGCTTAACGGTTTCTTTGGCATATTACCGGAATCATACGGGGTTCCGGCCCTTGCCTTTGTAATGAAATCATCGCAAAGTCCTGCAAAGTCGTCAAACGCGGCGGCATAATCGCCATCCGACAGATTCTCCTTTATCTCATCGCCGATGTATTTTATACCCGCATCGGTAAAAGCTGTAATGCCATATCCGTGAGTGGATATGTACAAGTCTCTGTCATCGATACTGATGAGCAGCAGCAAACCGTCCCGATTTTCGCCATAACCGTAACCGTTATAATCATAGAAATCATCGGCATAATCGGCCGGCGCAGTACCATCCAGCGTTTTCGTGGTAACTATAACGATATCCATCTTCTGACGTACACAGATTTCTTCGAGTTTCTCATTAAGTGATTTTTCCTCGCGGTCTGTCAGCAGATCTGCATCATCCACAACAAGGTTCTTATTTTCCGCATCTTCAGCGGCTGCCGGAACTGCCACAAACAGACAGAGCACAAGAGCAGACAGAACCATACATATTTTGTTTACTATTTTCATTCTGTTTCCTCCTCGCTTAAAACAGTCCAATCAGATGCAGCAGCCACGCCACACCATAAACCGCAGCTCCGTACACAGCCGCCAGCAGAAATGTCCAGCGTTTCGCAGCTGCCTTATCCACCGGCAGATCTCCGACAAACTTTCCGGTCTGTCCGTTCATTGCAAAAGTGTATTTGTTTCCGTTCCACGTGGTATTGAGCAGCCATACGGGATACAGGGCATAACAGGCTTTGCCGCCATGAAACTGCACACTGCTGTTTTCCGTTGTGACCGTTGTATAACCCTGCACTGTTTCGGCAAATGACTCCTCTGTAGAGCGCTTGACGCGCTCATTGGCACGACTGATGCTGTCTTCAGCTGTAACATCATATTTATCTGCCATATAACCGGCAAGATATGCTGTCTGAAATTCCAATGCATCGTCAAAATTATAAGGTTCAATAGATTCCATCAGATCGTCAGCCATTTTGGATGAGCCGTCCACCGGAACATGCTCAAAACCAATGCTGCCTCCACGGTGTACCATATAATAACTGGTTTCCGTATAGTTATAATCACTGTCGCTCCAGGCACGCACCTTGGTTGCCCGATAACGTATCTGTGCATCCACGTCCGTATCAAAAAGCCAGAACGGAACATATATTCCCTTGATCTCATCGATGTGGTTCTGATCCTTAAAAATCTTAGGCAGAAGCCGCTTGCCGGTCAGATGTTTCATAAGCCCGGCCTTTGCAGCTTTTTTATCAAGTTTGAACGGCAGTACAAGATCAGGCTTAAGTGTCCCGGAGAACTGATTCATCATTACTACGGGATTATCACAGTATGGACAGGATGTAGCTGCCGTATTGGCATCGCCTATAATCTCTCCGCCGCATGACTTACACACATATGAGCGCAGGCCATCGGTCTCACCATCCTGCCAGTTGCTGCCGGCTGCTGTTTCCCACTCCATTTGGTCGGGTTGGTCTTTCTGCAGCTCAGCATCATAACCTTTGAGTGTCTCCATCTCAAATTCAGTATCACAAAAAGGACACTTCATCTTTTGGAGCGAACTGTCAAAAGCTATCGCACCACCGCAGCATGGACATTTATATTCCTGCAAAGTCTGCATGATAACAACTCCTTTCCCGCAAACATCGTGTTACGGCATTATATTTTCAGGTTTTTTCGCTCCGCAGTTCTGACAGAAATTGCCATTGTTTACTGCGCCGCATGTACATCTCCAGCCGCCCGCTGCCTGCTGTGGCTGAACAGGCTGCTGCTGCGGCTGAAAAGGCTGTTGCTGTGCCTGCTGGCCCATTGCAAATAAGTTCTGTGCATTCATCGCACCGCCTGTGTTCATAGCCATGCCCATACCCATGAATCCGGTCATGGCTCCTGCCTCATTGGATGCCGCTGCCTTCATGGCATCTGCCTGTGCACCGACAAGAGTTGCCGCCGCCATAGTAGGGTCGCGCATAATAGCCGTACGCTGAGCCTGTTTAATCATTTCTGCATCCTCTTCCGGCAATGTTACCGATCCCAATGCGATACTGACAACTTTTAATCCTCTTAATTTTCCCCATTTTTCGGAAAGTGCCGTGTTCATGGCATTTTCAAGTTCCGTATTGTGCGTTACTATCTGATTTGGACGAAGTTCCAAGTCGGATAACCTTCCGAATGCCGGCTGTAAAGCACTGACGAACTCGGTTTTCAGCTGACTGTCCAGTTCCTCACGGCAATACTCCTGCTCCACGTTACCGCAGACATTGGCATAAAACAGAAGCGGGTCGGCTATTTTGTATGAATAGACACCGGAACAGCGCACGGATACATCCAGATCCAGTCCGATTTTGGAATCGACCACACGGAACGGAATAGGATTCGGTGTCCCGAATTTGTTATCAATAAGCTCTTTCGTATTAAAATAATAAACTCTCTGATCCTTTCCGGTATCTCCGCCATAAGTAAATCGCTTACCGAGGGTCATAAAAGACTGCTTTATGCTCTCGCCGAGGTTTCCGGCGAAAATTGACGGCTCGGTTGACGTATCATATGTAAATTCACCGGGCTCTGCGCAGACCTCCACTATCTTGCCCTGCTCTACGATAATCATGCACTGTCCGTCGGCAACGGCAATACCTGAACCGTTGGAAATGATATTATCGTTACCTTTTGTATTGGAGGAACGTCCGCTGATCTGCTTCTGTCCCTTGGTAACAAGTACCTCCTTAGGCATTGACTCACAATAGAAAAACTCTTTCCACTGGTCGGCAAGAGTGCCTCCCAACGCACCTATACCTGCTTTAATAAGTCCCATAATATAATTGCTCCTTTCAAGTTGTAATATATTTACCGGCCAAAGCCGTTAAATAACAATTTTCCATATATCATCTATAGCATCATATACGTACACAAGATTGCCGCATACTCCGTAATAATATTCTCTGACGAACTGCTCATCTCTGTCAGTACCGAGAGCAAATACCATACAGGTGTTGCCTTCAATCAGCTGCGTATCTCCTGTATACATAATCTTCATCCCTTGTTCGACAGCTGTTTTTACTTCATCAACCTTCATAAGGATTTCTTCAGCATTTTTAACCGGCTGCTCGTCAGGTAATTTCTCATATATTGAGAAATCATACACTCCCGTGATTCCCGGTATGTGCCCGTTTTCCATAGATAGTGATGGATGGAACTCAATGGCTCCACCGCCATCTGTAACGGTAATTAACACATTGGAATATATTTCGCTGAAATTACACCGCAGTAAGAGCGCATCGCCCGGATTTCCCACATACAGCGGCTTGCTCTTATCGTCCGCATATCCGCCGTCTTCAGTCATGGCAGACATATACACCGTTATCACGCCTCTATCATTGGGCGGCACAATTGCATACAATTCCTGTCCTTCTGTTATGTAAATAGGTGCTGATGCCAGAACCGGATATTTTACCCCTGTTTTGCTGTCCGTAAAACAGGTGCGCAGATCAAATTCCGAACTCTCTCTGTCGACATATCCGATAAAGGCTATACCTGCCACGCTGCCGTTTTCATTTATTTCATCCTGCAATGCCGTTAAAGCAGGATCATGCACTTCGGTGGTATCCGTTTCATCGATGGTACTTTCGTCAGGAACCACGTTCTCTTCTGTGTCTGATGTTTTATTCCCCGGCAGCGCCGCGCATCCGCATAAAATACAGATAAGTAATATAACTTCACAAAGTAACAGCACTGCGGGCATATTTTTTCTTCGTTTTCTGATTATCACCAAAGCAAATCCTTTCCTCTTGCATGGGCATTGATTTTACCAACATCACTTGTATTTATCCTACCGTCTCCGTTAATATCGGCACAGATGAATTCATTGCCTTTAAGTACGGAAGTACCTCTTGCATGGGCATTTGCCCTGCCTACATCACTGGTGTTGACTTTGCCGTCCCCGTTGATATCGCCTTTCAGATGTATTTTTACATTCTGCGTTACCGACTGGGTTCCTACTGTAATCGCATACTCCCGTGTGACATGATTTTTCTTCGATACTTTCATGGTGTAAGTACCGGCAGCAATGCCTGAGAGAGTATATCTGGCAGAATTTCCCTTCACACTTGTGCTGTACGCTGCCGTAGACGATCCTCTTTTGAACAGTTGCACTGTAACCGTATCTGTATTTGAGTTAAAGCTCGTTACCGTACCGGTAACAGATCCGCGGGCATTTGGGTCTTCCACCTTATAGGAGTCATACAGCTGCCAGATGAAACCATCCTCAGCGTCCATATTGTTCAGCCATGCATTTGCACTCTTATTGTTTACCACAAAATCTCTATTGTTTTTCGGGTATACATGGCCATGTTCTGTGGCACCCTCAAATGCAATCTTAAGATCTATGGTATACCATTTTCCTACTTCAAATTTATCATATGTTCCCATTGGTTTGCCGTCAGGTCCCAGCCATTGCATCGACACCACCTTTGTGTTTGCCGGAATTCTCGTAGGTGCAGCATAGCCGGCATTTGCAGCAGGGCGGTCACCCAGAACTGGTTCCTTTATGTCAATATTGATGCCGTACTCCTTTCCCTCGCAGTTAGCCTCCAGCACATTTTCAATCCTGTATTTCTGAATTATTGGTGAATAAGAATACCAGTCACCCTTATAAATTACATTATATGTAACTGCCTTATCAAACATCCCATTGGCTCTGTATCCTTCAGGTAATGTCACTTTTATCGGTGTGTTATCTGTGAGATAATAGCCATACCCCGGATCGATATCAAAATACACATAATATAGTTCGTCTTCTTTCATAATGCTGATCTCTACACCATATGTGCCAATGGCTTCATATACAACCGTATTCTTAAATTTATACTTTGACGGCGCATCCGATACTATTTCCGTATACCAGGTATTGCCACCAAGCCGGAACTCCTTTAAAGTACCTCGAACTTCGGTAAGCTTACGCTTCGCCACGAGTTCGATATAAATGCTGTCATTACTATCATTCACATCCTTATACGAAACTTCTGTATGCTCTACATTCACACTTACTGTGCCGGATACCGATTCAACCTGTCCGGCGAATTGATATCCGTGCCGTGCATATACCCAGAATCCCATGGTATAAGTGTCACTGCCAGAATTGTAATACCACTCGGATGGGATGTCATGTTGACTGCGGGTATAACATTTGGATAATGTATCAGTTTGAAATGATATCCTGTGGTTGTCTTTGGTTGCTTCAGTAAACTCGCCACCATCCTGCTGAAATTTTATATTCCATATATAGCGGGTGCCGCTGACTGAATTCTCCATCAACACTTCGTAGTAACTGACATCATAATACAGGTAATTCATGCTAAAGAGTTCACAATCTTTCAGTTCTCTCGTCGATTCAAAAATAGTCCTGTCCGGATCTTTTGCCGGCATACAGATCCATACGAACTCTATCGTATGTCTTCCGGTTCTGTCCACATAAAAATCATCCAGATAAGCAGCCTCATATTTGCCCGTTCCGGGTTCACGAAGGCGGACAAAGAAATAGAATTCCAATCTGCCGGCATCCTTTAGCTTCTGCATCCATTGAGGCACATATGTGGCATCCGCAGAGATTTCATATCCCAGGCCGGCCTCCAGCCCTTCCACCAGTTTGCCCTTCTGTAATATCTGATTGTTGAGACTGTAACGCAGACGCGGTACATCGTTGCTATGATCTATGGTAAAACTATAGTTGCCTTCACTATCGGTGTTTCCTCTTGCATACCATTCACTGCCAATCTTACCGTTATTCTTATAATACTTAAACACCTTCACCGGATCGGTTTCTCCGTTATTACCGAAGATTATCAATTTGTCCATGCCACGATCTACGCCAACAGATATCTTCTTTGCATTAAGGATTTTAAGGTTGTTCATATGACAGCCCCACGCGGCGGCATTGGCTATAGGGTTATGTATAGCCAGATAGATATTATTGGTGGTATCAATAGTGAGTGCAACCGTTGGAATCAGCGAGACGACGTTTCTGTATTTATTGCCACAGCTGATAGCCAGACCCGCATCTTCCCCTATTACTGTATTTTTCGCCACGATTGCATAATCGGGACTTGTTTTTTGGGGGGATTGTGTCGTGATGATTCTAAGGCTTCCGTATCCGCACAATTCAAATGAACCACTACTTCCCAAATTGCCCTCTGACTTCGCCAAATCAATAACTGCACCGGTAGCACCTTCCTTAGGACAGAATCCGGTCTTGTTTTTATAACGGGTGCTGTGGCGGAAGGTGACATTGACGTCATCGGTAACCCTGATTTTCAGGTCGACACCGGGAGCGTAAATAGCAGAATACTTCTGGTTGTCGAAAAGTATCAGTGTCAGAGGCCATCCACTTAATTCCGAAAAATCAAAGAAATCATCCTCATATCGCGTCCAATACAGAAGGATGCCGCTTGAGTATGCCACATACCGGTCGAGATTCTTTTCTTTCTTAAGACTTTCAACCAGGGTAGTGTTTTCATAATAATTCTTCTCTTGTAAACTGATTCGAATTTTATGCACACTGCCGTCCGAATAGAACTTATAGCGGAATCCGGGTGTTATCACTTTTCCCTCTATCAGTTTTCTTAACTCGGGATATACAGCAGTAACGACTTGTGCTTCCTCATTGCAAGCTGTGGCCTGCACTTCTTTGTCAGAAGTACTGATTTCATTGCTGCCATCATTCTTTGCACTGGCTGACGACATAGACAACGGCAGTATGCCTATGGTCATTATCACTGCCAGCAATAAACTGAGCCATCGTTTTCGTTTACTTGTTTTCATCTTACTTCCTCCTTCACACATACATTTGTTTTCAGATCCGTATACTTGTAACATTACTTTTCCAAAAAAAACCAATCACTTGATTTCCTTTGGAAAAGCAAAAGGGTGAAGGCAGATGGCATCCGCCCCACCCTTTGCCTGATTCTTTCTGATTGGATTTCAGATATTATCTGTTAACTGTTCTCTTTTTGAAAAAGTACAATGAGCTTCCAACCAGAACTGCTCCGGCTATAGTCACCAAACCAATCCAAAGTATTGTTTTGCTGCTGCCTCCGGTTTTCGGAGGAGCATCCGGTGTAACCGGTTTTTCAGCATTATAGCTGTTTGTGAATCCAATTCCATCCAGAGGATTGTTATGATCCAGCTCGTCGTTTTCATCGATTGAACAGAAAGTCCAGCCTCCAACATTGGTATAACTGTCTACAAATATCGGTATTGCATAGAACTTGGTCTCATCATATGTCCAGCCTTTTGCATCGCCCTTGACCTGACGTATGACAAATCCCTCTGACAAATTGCCGGCATCATATTTATCAATTGTAAATATTAATTTGCCTTCATAAGTCTTTTCGCCTTCAGTCTCAACTGTATCCTGTACCAGCACATATTCAGTCGGCGCGCCGAAATTCTCAACAACGAATTTGAAAACTTCTTTGCCCGGATCCATTTCACCGGTCTTCTTTACAGTAACCTTAAAAGGAACTTCAACATTAATCTTGCCTTCAACCAGCTGTGGCTCAATCACATAACCGCAGGCAGTACATTTTACAGCATAATCATAAGTTGCTCCACCTTCATGATCCGGTATATGCGGCTGAATTTCATCATGATGTGCAGCGTTACGTCTGCATACATGGGCATGGCCGTCTGCCTCTTTATATCCCCATTCGGAAGTATCAAAATCATGATTGTCATTGAGCGCCCTGTATGGAATTTCAGCAATAGGATTATCACTCATATCAAATATTTTATCGCAGATGATACATTTGATATAAGAATCCCATCCTCTGTCCGTACATGTTGAGTCTTTCGCATCAACTACTGAGAACGAATGTGTACAATTTACTTTAACCTTGCAGGTTGCTGTTTTGGTACCGGCTTTTGCGGTAACGGTTGCTTCACCCGGGGCTATTGCAGTTATTTTACCTGTGGCAGGGTCAACTGTTGCAACCTCCGGTTTGTCAACAGACCAGACTACTGTTTCGGTACAGTCTGCCGGTGCAACATTAGCTATAAGACCTGTTTCTTCTTCACCAGCGTACAGGGTCAGCTCACTCATATTAAGTGAAATACTTTCTGCCGGTTTAATGACGGTAATCGTTGCAGGAACACAGCTAAATGTTTTAGGGTTATAGGTCTCATCGTCAGCTACGAGGTCAATCATTGTAACATCATAATCATTTGCTGCTGCAGTACTGTCTACGGTGCATTGGAATTTCATCAGTGCGATTTTACCTGTTCCGGTAAATGACTCGGCACCATATCCATTCAGAATCATATTAGGAACCGGAGTCCAGTCTACTGAATCCCAACCAAGCGTTTCCTTGATACCGGTCTCAAGCACTCCACTGCCGTCAACAAAAGTCAAACCTGATGGAATAACAAGTGTTCCTTCCATTGTGTTCTGTTTTCCGGTTTGCTGCATATAGATGGTGAAATTGATGGTATCACCAGGTACTGCTGTTGTTTTGTCAGCTTCAATTGTATAAGTGCAGGTTCCTCCGGCCGCAAATGTCGGCATTGCAGCCGCGAACATTGCATAAGCCATAACAAAACAAAGAAGTATAGATGTAATTCGCTTGTTCATAGGCAAGCTCCTTTTCTGTTTTATTTGCGGGGCATTTTGTTACATACCCTGCCACAGCCTCGCTTAGTTGTGACCGGATAGGGAGAGACTTTCTCTCCGGCTTTAAAGTTGATTTTACCAATATTTTCCTTGCAGCGGTTTCACATCGCATAAATCTGATCCATCAGATATTCTGATGTCATCGAGCCATAGAAAAACTGGTCAATGATACCGCGTTTTTTTGCTTCACGAATGTCCTTCGCTGCCTGCTTTTCAGTATTGGAATCCACAATCAGGGCAATTTTGCAGTCAGGACATATCGATTTCACCTCATCCCGCAATTTCAACCTTTCGTCGAACAGCCAGGGTGTATAAGCGGTAACCTCCATTACAAGGACAAACGGTTGGTACACTCGGCATAGTTCGATGGTATCTTTCGGAGACTCCGCACGAATCACGTCGATGTCATAGTCAGAATTTTTGAATGCGGCTGCTATGGAATCACCGAACAGAAAATTCTGCATGTCAACTACAATTTTTTTCATCGAACCATTCCTCCTTGTGATATATCTATTTCATCTAACTTTACGGTTTTATTGTATCAAATAAAAACAGCTCTGTCTGTCCTCAGAAGTGAGGACAATTACAGGCTGTATTATAATAAAAGCCACTCTGCAATAAGCAGGGCAGCTTTAAATGTATACATTATAGTCATCTAATTCGCCAGACATTTTCATGTTTCATTCTGTTCATCAAGCCAGCAGCCGGGTACGACCATCCTTTTGCCAACAGCCGCAATCATCAGTCTGTTGCGATTCTCATAACCGGTCTTTTCCAGCATACGGTTGATGTATGTACGCACAGTTGATTCCGCCACATTCAGTTTCAGTGCAATCTCAGCATTGGTTTTCCCCTCACACAGCAATTGCAGGGTCTCTATCTCACGCTCGGACAACTCACAGGAAAGTGTATTCCCCAGTTTGACACTCGGCACACTGTCCGGCCAGAAATGCATGCCGGAAAGGGTACCTTCAATAACACCCACAAGGTCTCCGGATGGAGAATCCTTATACCAGAAGCTGTCAACTCCGATTTTTCTTGCCTGGTCGAGAAAACGTCCTTCTAACATTGATGTTACCATAACGATTTTTATCCTTGGATATACCCTCTTAATTGATTCGGCAGCAATCAGGCCGTCTGAGTCGCTTTCAGTGCATATATCCATTATAATCAGATCGATACGGCTCTCTCCGCATCCGGAAAGCGCTGCATCGGCACGGGCCAGTGTTCCCGCAACCTCGCAATCCTTACATTTTTCCACACAAGAGCACAGGTATGCTCTCGCCAGTGCCTGGTCTTCAACAATCAATATTTTCCTCGTACTCATATTTTATACACCTCCTGAATTTTCTGATATTGGTAATTCAATCACCAGAGAAAACTCCGGTAGACTCTGTACTGTCATCCTGCCGCCATGGTTTTCGATCCGATGACGCAGATTAGTAAGTCCTCCGCCTTCTGTAATCTTCTTTTTAGGTGGTTTGCCGTTATTGCGTATTATAATAGTATAACTTGTTTCGTTTTTCCAGATATTTGCCAGAATCTCTGTGGCATTGGCATACTGAATAGCATTATTCAGACACACCTGCATGGCTATATACATCAATTCCGCGCATCCTGCCGCCGGTTCTTCACCTCGTATCCTCACAGTCACTCCGCTGGTCTTTGCATTGTCAAACAGTTTTGTCTTCTCCGGAAGACTGACTGAATCACGGAAGGCTATGGTCTTCTCCCATTCCTGACACACAACATCTGAATCAATGCCAACCATCTCACCTGTTATATATTGTCTGGTCAATGTGATACACGCAGCCAGACTGTCATGCATGGCAGATTTCGCGGCAAGTCTTTCTTTTTCCTGTGCCAGTGCACCGGCATTATCTGCAAGACGCCTCAGCTTTTCAGAATCTTCGTCCAGTTTCTTACTATCATCGGCAAGCTGTATCAACACGCGATGCAATTCGGTGACATCCGCAGCCGTCAGCTGTATATAGCTCTCACCGTACCTGTCGGTGACCTCTGTTTTTTCAAATCTCCATACAGTCTTGTCTGGGAAAAGATATGTATTCTCTATATCCGGAACCTGTCTGATACCTTTCGGAGGATCGGACAGTGCTTCTTTAATCTCACCATAGTACTGCATATCACTGTCAAGCAGATACCGGCTCAGCTGATACATCTGACGGTTGCATAGAACAATAATGCCCATGCGGTCAAAAAAACATACGGCAGTTGGAAGCCGGTCAAAACTCTCCTTAATAGCGTTAAAACCTACATGTTTCAATCTACTCATCATTCATACCTCCTACCGGTGTGCGGACAAGCCACAAGCCGTCCTCCTGCTTAACCGTTACATTTGAAGAAATGATCAAAGACAAATCAACATCACATTCCACTGACAGATCCATCTCATCATCCGACAGACAGATAAATATGGAATTCAGCCCATCTACCGCTGTTTCCACGACAGTCTTCAAAAGATTGAACCGCCGCATCACCTCTTCCGAATGCATTGGTTTTGTCATATAATAGACCACACTGCATTCCGTACCGCAGACGTTCATTACTCTCACGGCTTCATCTACCGTCAGCCGGATATCCTGTTGTGACAACAGTTCATGTTCCAGACTGAGAAAATACAGATTGGCACTGCGCTTTATGTATGTACCAAGCAGAAGAATCCTTTTCAATATGTTATGTACTTCATCGGTTTCCGTATTCTCACATTGTTTCAAAAGCTGTCCTATTCTGTTTATCTGATCCCCATACATTAAATCCAGTTTATCATAAATACGTCGCTTCTCGGTCAGCTCATGCAGTTTTTTCTGTATGAGATATGCTTCATGCAATTTTTCTTTGTTATTTTTGATCTGAGCCTTATTCTCACTCAACTGTGCACGCAGTTCGGTCAATGGGCGCACATTATCTTTCCATACGACGTATCCGCCGTTAATCGGTGCTGAGGAGATACGGGTTCCATCCGGGCGGATAATCTGGGTTCCGTCCTGCGGACATATCATATCTTCATCTGCGGCACGGGAGCGGATAACTACATTCCCGCTGCGGTCCATAATAACGGCTGCGAGTGTCGATGCCTCAAAAAGTTCAACATAACCGGTATTGGACTGTATCATACGGCAGCGTATGCAGCTCTCATATATCGCAGCGTATAACAGGCAGAACATCACGTTCATGTCGCCAAACCACCATCGTACAGCCGACAGACCCGTCAAATATAAAATTCCGTACAGTATCGTTATGCAGCCTATAATAAACGGCATCAGTGGTTTTTTCCCACCGTTCTTAATCCGGCTTTTCTTTAAAAGGCGGATAAGCGAAAAAATCATACAGCCAACCATCCATCCGAGACAGATGAAATATAAATAGCGGTGATGATATGAATAATTGTCCGGTCTGCCCGGTATACCGCTGTTAAATGCAAATATCTGCTGATGCAGATCATTGGTGATCACCAGCGAAAACAATATGGCCGGAATGGCTGCAAGAGCAACTACCCTTCCGGTCAGTCTATATTTTTCTGATTTTCCGAGAGACAATGCAATATACACTCCAAACAATGGTATAAAAAGCATTGGCAGATAGTAAAGATACCAGATATACCGTGCCACCGTAATATCGGTAACAACCTCGTATTTCAGTGTACGCAGAACAAGCCACACCAACATCAAGGCAGCTGTCAGCCGCATACAGTGCAACGCCTGCGTCTGTATGATACGACAATCAAGGGAATATCCCCACAGAGCAAACAGCAACAGATAAAGTGCAGCACGGATATAGTTCATATAAACACCGCCAATATCAAATTTGGCAAGCATTCGGCAGGAATAAGCTGCTGCAATAATAGCAAATACAAAAATCATTAAAAACAGCTGTCTGGTATTCCGTTTCATATGGAAAATCTCTCGCTTTCTCTCTTGCGTACAATGAAATTTTGTCTGTTTAGATTAAAATAGCATATTTTTCGACAAAATACAACACTTCTTTCCGCATCATGATTCCGGGCAACAAAAAAGCCGGCCATTACGGCCGGCCGCGTTCAATCCTGAGATTATATCACCTAGCTGCAGTTCCGATACATCATCCTCGTATTCACCTTCTAATCCATTTGTGCAGACAATCTGCACAAATTACATTTGATATTGGTAACTGTGGTCACTCAATGAGCGCCAGTGACCACCCACTGGTCACTTAGTGGTCATTTTATTTTAAAAGTGACCACCTACCGGTCACTCTGTTGTTTAAAGTAACCACTATGCTATTCTTTAATTCTATAAATCGTCTTGTTTCCTTCTCCCATTTTTTCTATCAAATCCACATTTATCATTTTATCTATTAACTTTCTTGCTCCAGTTCTAGATCTGTAGTTACAGGTTTCCATTACTTTTTGCATTGAAATACTTCCATTTTGCCTGATATAAGCAAGTACTTTTTCCTCTTTCGACATAGTAGTCATTGACTCTGCTTCATCACTCTCTGTAGAGTTTCTTATATCAGCAGCACCCGGAATATATACCACTTGTCCAACTTCGAGCTTTAATGTTACCCTGTCATTACGCTCTGAGAAATCAAATTCCGGTTTCTTCCAATTTTGTTCTGCCCATGCAGTCATAATCTTATCGACACCACTTCCGGCACGCTCACCGACATTTACAAAACCGAACATTTTTAAGATATTCGGATTTCTTGGATCACTATTGCCACCTGCATAAAATTCCTCTTTCGTTACCCTGATAGTACCGGGATTGGAAATACTTAGTTCCTTACCTTTTTTAACAACAAGGATTCCTCTTCTGCCATAATAATTGGCATGTGCCAGTGCATTTGCCAATGCTTCTTCCAATGCATCATGCACATCCACTCTATCTACACGATATCCATTTCGTCTGTTTGCAAATGGAACTGCTACATCATCGTCCATTCTGGTACGCACCTTGCAGAAAAAATCATATATATTACCGCTCCAATCACCTTCGTTGGAATGTGTCCGGAATAACCAGCGCACTGCTTTATCATCGCATTCCTCACGATAATCCAGAAAATAATTAGGGAAAACTTCTGTAATGTGATAAGCCTCTCCAAAGAATAAAAGTCCTGCTATCGTTGGAGATAATGTACCATTCTTATTCTTCGCTACTGCCCTTAGTTTCATAAGGAACTCATCATTTTCCAGAGCATTCCACGGATGTCCACTGTGAAGCTGTTCAAAAATGATTCTATAACCTTTTATAGTATCCTGATTCAGCACATCCAATCCAAACTCTTCCAGCACTTCCACATCACCAGATACATCTCTCTGGTCTGCAAACATAGCCCGGACTGCCTCTTCAGTACAAAGAAAATCGCCTTCATAATCTCTTTTATAAGTACCTTTCATCGGATCTGTCCCAATATAAACCGGCTTATCATGTCTGTCTGCCGCGGGAACATCAATTCTTAGTATTTTCTTTTCCCCGACCGTCACTGGTCTGACATGATGATTCAATAAGATGTTCTTTGACACCTTATTTCTGTCATTCAATGTACTCCAGAAATCTTTTTGATATTTAACAATCTGCTTGTCTGTCAGTCCTTCAACAGTAAAAGAATCTCTGTGTTCCCTAATTCCAAGCAGAATCGTGCCACCATCTGTATTTGCAAAAGAAGAATATGTCTCCCATATGCTCTCAGGGAGTCCACCTGTTGCCAATTTGCATTCTCGCTCATGATTTTCGTCGAGACACAATCTACTTAATATTTCCTGTTTCATCTATAATAAAACCTCCTGCTTATATCCATCCGTATCCTCGTTACATCGATTTTAACATACCTATATTTTTTCATCAATTGAATAACGGTTAATTCATCACTGAATATTTATTTAATATTTCCATCATGTGGTCTCTGATGAGTCTGCTGATTTTAGTATTTGATTTCTAATTCTCATAAAATTAGCTTTCTACATTAAATAAAATAATTATTCGCCCTTTTTACATATAGGGCACCAACATCTATCTATCAAATGATCGGCACGAATCTTCCATTTGTGATTACAAACAATACATTTTGCATCGACTTCTTCCTTTGCCCCAATATAATTAATTGCAACAATCTTATAATTGCTACTTTGTAAAATTTTATCAAAATAATTATCAGCACGTAACTTTCTTCGTTCTTCTGCAGATAAGACTGTTTTGTTTTTGCTGTTCATTTTGATATTACATTTGGGACATTTTGGTATCCCCTTTTTTAGCGAGGCATATCTAACAGTCCACTCATATTCGCAAATTTTGCATTGCACCTTAACAGGATAGCTAGTATTTACAAAAGATATTAAACCCAAATTTGCCTCTGATAAATTTTTCTTAATATCTGCAATCATTTTGGCTCTTTTTTGTTTTTGTTTTCCTTCATACCAATTTTGCGAATCAGGCTTGCCAATATGAACGTCAACAGAAACAATATGAAATTTTATCTTTTTTAAAATTCCAGTGTACTCATCTTTCACCCATTCCATTTTTAGATGATATATTTCCCGCCCTTTAGCCTCATAAAACAGTTGTTCTTTATACATTAATGAATCGCCATTATTTGTTTTTATTTCTAATATTGTTTTGGAAGTGGAAAGATCACACAGTGCCAGCATATTATTTTTTCATCTATAACTAGTTCATGAGACAATATATTTTCATCTCGAAAAATATCATGCCTAATAAAATCTACTAACGAACAAATGCGTTCCTTAAGATTTTTTGCCGTGGCATTTATTCTTTTTTCAATTTTCTTATCCCTTTTATTAGTTACGGAAATAGTTCCATCCAAATTAAACCTCATCGGAATAACTGTAGTATTATTTGGAATCTTACCAATATATTTCAATTTTTTCTTATTCTCCAGCAGAAAATATCTTGAATCTTGCTCGTCAACCTCTAACATTGAATCTATCAAGTGTTCTATTGTCATTCCTGTAATATTTGTTGGAAACTTCTCAATCCCATCAGCTTCGATTTCAAAAGTCTTGACCAAAGTACTTTGACATTCTATATATGGTCTGTCCTTAAGTACATTGCTCAAGCGTGGGTGAGAGTGTAAATAACCGGCCGGGATAATATAATCATCATTAAGCCTAAACACATTATCTGCTCCCACTCCTTCCGTTATGAAATAAAAATAGCCATTCATTTTTTCAAATAATTCCCACTCAAGTTTGCAATCATTTAGACCATTGTGAACATCATCAACATCTCCTATCCCGAATAATCGGCACAAATTATCCTTTGTAATATTCCCGTCTGAGTACCTTGAAGAAATTATATTATTTTTAAAATTGTAAAATGTTAGTTTTTCATATCCAGAGATATTATGTCTCTTCATATATTCGCGAAGAAATGTTGCATCAAAATCTTTACCTGCATAAATTAGTATTGTTCTCTTTTCCAACTCAAACTCTTCTACAATATTATCAAAATCGCTCTGTTTTAGTGCTGTTGCGCCTATCAAATTTTTTTTAGTAATTCCATTTATCCGAGTTGTATAAATCCTTGTATTAATTTCTAATGGCAGAAATTTACTATATTCTTTTCCATCATCAGGTTTATAAAGTGAAATTGAAAGCAAATCATTATGTTTTGATTTTAATCCGTTTGTTTCAACATCAAACACTATATAATCTTTTGGATTTATACTCAATTTTATCATTATTACCTCGTATTATAAACTCTACATTCTCAATCTATTTCTATATTTATTATTCTTTTATATTCACATATCATACTATTTAAAATATGGTCAAAACCACAAAAGCTACCCGCTCTTAATTACTATATCCTCATAATTTCATACATCTTTATAGACTTATCCAAATCACCATCATTACGGATTAACATTATTTCTTCATATTTACCTGTACGAATATTCTTAAATCCGGCAACCTGCTCGCCATTACATATGCTCGCCCTGATTATGGGCTGCTTTATTGATTTATCATATCATTTTGATTGTACTTTTTCTTAAATAATCCCACTATCATTGCCTTCTTTCGCCTGTGCCGTCCGAATCATCTTGTCAAAAGACTGTGCAAAATGTTCATCATCTGCAACAGTTCTTTTGCGCGGTCCGCTTAGATGATTCTTGTGCGAAGCTGTCTGGCTTTCTTATTAAGATGTATTACCGGGCAGGCATCGGCATCAACATATATGTGCATGCGCCTCTCCCTTTATCAATATTTTATGTATAAATGATACCACCACGTTTTTTATTATGCAAGATTTTTGTCATGCAGTTATCTCCGTATGAACAATTCTTATCGTGTAAGCTTTCCGGCACGTCACACTCCGGCCATTACGGCCGGCGGTGAGTTAATTCCACGTTTTAAGATATTCTTTCAGCATAAAAGCACAAAAATAAGGAAACGTGTATATACTTTCAGAACACCCTATATTAAAATTTCCTAATTTTATTCCATGCTTTATATCGCTGTATCTTTCATCCCTGATAAGCGTCCTGAGCGACTTGGCTCTGTCATTATTTGACTTAACTTCCACCGGAATAAGCTCATTCTGAGAACGCACAAAAAAGTCTTCCTCAAGAGTTGCGTTTTCTTTCTTATAATAAAACAGTCCTAAACCTTGCTTAATAAATGCTTCTGCAACGAAATTTTCGTATAGGGCACCTTTATATACGCCAAGGTTCTTATTGACCCTCAGATCTTCCTGCGCTTCATCATCCAGCGCTGATACTAAAAGTCCCGTGTCAGGGTAATACAACTTATACTTAGTTGTATCAACATTCCCTTTTAGCGGAAGTTCCGGCATAAGCAGACAGTTGCATTCCGTCACAACGCCCGCGTCAATCAGCCATTCTATACACCCGGTATATTCTCTGGAGCGTGCATTTTTGCTGATTTGACTGTATTGGAATTTCTTGTTTTCTTTGGCAAGCTGTGCTGGTATACTCCTATACACACTGATTATTTTGGTCTGATCAAGACCTTGCGCATATTTTCTGACATCTTCTTCATAATCAAGTCGAATCTGATTCTGGATATCTGACGAAGCCTGAAAAGTTCCTGACTCAATATATCCCTTAACCACATCCGGCATCCCGCCCAGAACACAGTAATCAAGAAACAGTGCTTTATATACAGACAATTCTGTTTCACCGAATGGCCTCATAGCTGTCATATGTTCTAAAATACTGTAAATCTGAGTGTTGTCATATCCCTTAGCCCACAAAAATTCCTCGAAATCCATTGAAAACATTTCATAATCAGTCTTATTTCCAACGCTGTTACTGTGAATTTTCCTGTAATTGATTCCAAGCATTGAACCGCTGCATATAATATCATAACGTCCGTCAATTCTAAAAGACTTCAATGCGGTAGCTATATCAGGATATTCCTGTATTTCATCAAAAACAATAATCGTATTACCCTGAACAAACTTAAATGACGGATTTATCAATGATATATTCTTCACAATAGTATTTACATCATATCCATCTTCCGCTATCTTGATAAATCTCTTATCCAGAGCAAAATTAATATATATAACACTTGTATAATTAGCGTTGGCAAAATGCATAATAGATTCTGTCTTGCCAATCTGTCTTGCGCCTTTTACTATCAATGGCTTACGATTAATGTCTTCCTTCCACTTAATCAGGAAATCATCTATTTTTCTTTTCAAATACATAAATATCTCCTCCTGATTATAACATTATCACATTTCATGAGCCATTTCAATCAGTTCTATCACATTTTATGAGCGTATTTTTGACATTTTCTCACTTTTTATGAGCGTATTTCCGACCTCTTCCCACATTTCATGAGCTTATAACCGGATTTATCGCAGAGAGATTTAAATATCTCTCCGAGTTCCTGTACATTATAATCTTCAAATTTAATATAATTATTAAATCATCCCTGTGGTCTTCCATAAGTTTCAATAATGTATCAACCGCTTCCTGTCCGTAATCCTCAATAATATCTCCTTTTTATATTGTCTGTTCGCCGTTTGCGAACAAAACTTCATTTAAAGTTTTCGTGTCGAATTATAATATTTTCTGTATTTTCCGCACCGAATGTGTTATCCTAATAGATAGCGATTTAGATTGAACAATGAAGGAGATTTTTTTACATGAAACGAATCGGTTTCGACAATGACAAATATCTGACAATGCAATCGGCCCACATCAAGGAAAGAATTGCACAGTTCGGAGACAAATTATATCTTGAATTCGGCGGCAAGCTTTTTGACGATTATCATGCAGCGCGCGTACTTCCCGGTTTTGCACCGGACAGTAAGCTCCAGATGCTTTTACAGCTTGCAAATCAGGCTGAAATGATTATATCCATTAATGCCGCGGATATTGAGCGCAATAAGATAAGGCATGACCTTGGTATCACATATGACCAGGACGTGCTCAGATTAATTGAAATATATAAGAGCAAAGGTCTTTATGTCAGCAGTGTGGTAATCACACGTTATGCAGGACAGCCTTCGGCCGACTCGTTCCAGAAGAAACTTGAAGCTATAGGAATTAACGTTTATCATCATTTTTCAATTGACGGTTATCCTAATAACATTGATGCCATTGTGAGTGATGAAGGTTATGGCAAGAACGATTATGTCAAAACTACCAGACCGCTGGTTATTGTTACTGCACCCGGTCCGGGAAGCGGTAAAATGGCTACATGTCTTTCACAGCTTTACCACGAGAACAAGCGTGGAATCAAGGCCGGTTATGCCAAGTTTGAGACTTTCCCTATCTGGAACATTCCGCTCAAGCACCCGGTCAATCTGGCTTATGAGGCAGCAACTGCCGACCTCAATGACGTTAATATGATTGACCCGTTTCATCTGGAAGCATATGGCATGACCACTGTTAATTATAACCGTGACATCGAGATTTATCCGGTTCTGGCGGCGATGTTTGAGAGAATATACGGAAACTGTCCTTATAAGTCCCCTACTGATATGGGTGTCAACATGGCCGGCAACTGTATTATCGATGATGAAGCCTGTATGGAAGCCTCCAGGCAGGAAATCATCCGCAGATATTACCAGTCGTTAAACCGCTTTGTCAAAGATGAAGCTACCAAGGATGAGGTTTACAAGCAGGAACTTATTATGAAGCAGGCCAAAATCACAGTCAACGACCGTGCGGTTGTTCCCGTTGCAAATAATCTGGCACTTGAAAACAACTCCGCCGCTGCTGCAATGGAACTTCCGGACGGAACCATTGTTACAGGTTCCACATCCGACCTTATGGGTCCGGCGTCGGCAGTTCTTCTCAACGCAATTAAGATTCTTGGCAATATAGATAAAGATGTACACCTTATTTCACGTACTTTTATCGAACCGATCCAGGAACTCAAAACAGATTATCTGGGCAGCCGTAATCCACGTCTTCACACTGATGAAGTACTGATTGCATTATCAATGTGTGCTGTTTCCGATCCTAATGCCAGACTTGCGTTAGAGCAGCTTCCGAAACTGTCGGGATGCCAGCTTCACATCTCTTCCATTCTGTCATCAGTAGATATGAACACATTTAATAAGCTTGGAATAGAATTCACCAATGAAGCTGTATATGAATAAACATACATTAACCGGCGGAATCACTTCCGCCGGTCATTTTATTGCCGGTTATCCTTCCTTAATGTTCCAGCATCTCCTCTATAAATATCCCATATCCTTTCTCCGGTTCATTTACAAAAACATGGGTTACAGCGCCTATCACTTTACCATTCTGGATTATCGGGCTTCCGCTCATCCCCTGGACGATGCCTCCGGTGCAGGATAATAATTTCTCATCGGTCACTGTAAACACTATACCCTTGTTACGGTAATCTTCGGAAAAATGAATTTCCGTAATATCAATCGCGTAATCTTTAATTGAACCATCCGCAAATGTGCGCACAAAGGCTTCGCCTTCTTCTATATCCTGTTTATATGCCACCTGCATGTAAACATTATCCACATATGCTTTTATATTATCATTAGCCTTTCCGTATACACCTATATCACTGTTTTCTTCTATATCTCCTATATAATTATCCTCACCATAATTAATTGAGCCGATTACTTCTCCGGGTTTCCCTTCTTTGCCTTTTACGATACTCCATATATGTGCGGTGTAAAGCCGGCCCGATTTGATTTCAACCGCCTTCCCGGATGTGCTGTCACTTATGGAATGGCCGAGAGTGCCAAAGTCATTGTCTTCATCAACATATGTTAATGTTCCGAGTCCCTGACAGTCATCACGCACCCATACACCTATCTTGTAAACCCCGTCAGAATCGCACACAGGTTTAATTCTGGTCTCTATATTTTCTCCATTACGTCTCACGCCAAGACACAGATACTCACTGCCTCCCGAAGATATCTCATCCATAAGTTCACGGATAGTGTACACATTCTTACCGTTAACGCTGTAAATATAGTCCCCTGCCATAAGTATGCCCCGCGCAGGAGCTTCAATCACTCCCATAGATGTCGTTACATCACCGGTATCAACCACACATATTCCGTCAGTATCTATTGAAATTCCAACCGGTATGCCGCAGGCTATTACATGTCTCGTATTATTCACCGACACACTGATTTCCTTGATTGGAATTGTGCCAAACAAATTCACTGTAAATTTATATTCAGAAACGTCTCCCGAATTTATCGTAAGCGGTTCCATAAGGTTCACTGCAACCGGAACCGCTTCTTCCTCGGACTTGACTGTCCCGACAAAAGGCAGCCCGACTTCAATCGTTCCGTCAGAGAAAGAGTCCATATATATTTTATCCGGAATATTTTTTCTGACATAGTGAATGTAATATATTATTCCTGTGCAGACTGCTGCGATGGCAATACATGTAAGCCATATTCTATATTGTCTGATTCTTTTCATGCCGGACCTCCCGATATATAACTGACATCACGTGTAACAAAAAAGAGCAGGTACTATAATGTCCTGCTCTTATTATGTGAGTATTTAAGTATTTAAATCTGTAAGAATTTTCATTGCTTTTTAAGATTATCCGCAAATTCCTTCATCTGCGCAGCATTATCCATAACGAGATCCGTTATCTGGCTGCCGCCAAGCATTCTGGCGAGTTCCGTAATTATTTCCTGATCTGATAACCGGTTAATTGAAGTTGTGGTAAAACCGTCTTTTATGTTTTTTTCGATGAGAAAATGAATATCTGCCATAGCAGCAATCTGAGGGAGATGCGTTATGCATATTACCTGGTGCGAACGGGCGATAAGCGCCATTTTCTCGGAAACTTTCTGTGCTGTCCTTCCGCTTATTCCGGTATCTATCTCATCAAAAATCAGTGTATCGGTATCGTCTTTGTTAGCAAGAACCGATTTGATTCCAAGCATGATTCTTGAAAGTTCACCGCCTGAGGCGATTTTGGCAAGTGGGCGCAAATCTTCTCCCGGATTTACGCTTATCATAAATTCTGCCTCATCTGCTCCATCCGGTGTAATATTGCCGGTCTGTCGTACCTCTATATCAAATCTGACCTGTCCGAAATTAAGATCCTCAAGTGCCTGACGTATTTCCGCTGAAAGCTTCTTTGCCGCAGCGGTACGGATTCCGGTTATCCCGGCACATATTTCTGCAGCCTCATCGTGAAGACTTTGGACACGTTCTTTTGTTAATTGTAAATTATTATCATAATCATTATAAAAATCCAGCTTTGCAGCGGCATCATCACGATATGCACGTATTGCTTCTATCGTAGAGCCGTATTTGGATTTAAGGTTGTTAATTGTATCAAGTCTTGCCTCCGTCGCGGCAAACTCTTCTGCATCATAGTCAAGTCCTTCCGTATAATCAGAAAGTTCCCTGTTGAAATCAGAAAGAAGTCCATCTATGTCGCTAAGCTGTGTAAGCATATTCTTAAGTTCGTCATCATATTGTGAAACACTGTTGAGTGCACTGTATGCGCGGCTCACAAGCTCGGATGCTCCTGTATTTTCACCATCAAGACATGCTGCTGCCATGGCTGCCTGCTCCGCTATCTTACGGGAGTTTACCATTCTGCGGTAGTTTTTCTCCACTTCCTCATCCTCACCGTCAAGAAGCTCTGCGCCGTCAATTTCATTGATTTCAAATTCAAGAAAAGAAATATTACGGCTTCTTTCTTCATCATCAATAGTAAATCCGGCAAGTGCTTTGCGTGCCTCATTATATTCTTTGTATACGCCGGCAAGTTTATCCTTAAACGGTGCAAGTTCATCGCGGGCATATTTGTCCAATATGATAAGATGATTCTGTTTGTAAAGAAGCGACTGGTGATCATGCTGGCCATGGATATCGATAAGCAATGCCGTTATTTTTTTGACAATTGCAGCTGTTACGGTTTCGCCGTTGACTTTGAATACACTTCTTCCCTCCATAATACGGCGGCTTATCGTAAGGATACCGTCTTCCGGGAAAATGTCCATCGAGTTAAGTTCTGTCTCTTTTGTCTTATCATCGATTCTGAAATTGAGTTCAACATAGGCATAATCGCCGTACCGGCCGATAACCTCACTGCCGGCCTTGGCTCCTAGTGCAAGCGTTACAGAACCCAGAATGATAGATTTGCCGGCTCCGGTTTCACCGCTTAAGATATTCAGGCCGTCTCCGAATTCAATGTCGGCCTCCTCAATGAGAACAAGATTTTTAACGTGTAAATTTAGTAACATATACTACATCCTTTCCGCAGAAAGCTTATCCTTAAACGCCTGATTCCCTAATAGACTATTTTACGGATTTTATCCATAATGGCAATAGTATCGTCTACCGACCTGATTGCGCACATTATCGTATCATCACCGGCAATCGTTCCCACGACCTCATGCCACTCCATTGCATCAAGTGCCGCTGCAACAGCCATGGCCATGCCGGATACGGTTTTAATAACAAGTATATTCTGCGCCATATCCATTGACGCAAAACCTTCACTCAAAACTCTTTTGTATTTATCTTTAAGGTGTCTTTCATCCTGCTTGAGAACAACATATTTCTGTCTTCCGCCTTCCATCACTTTGGTAAGCTTAAGATCCCTTATATCTCTGGAAACTGTTGCCTGCGTAACATTATATCCTTCATTATTGAGCATTTCACAAAGTTCTTCCTGTGTCTCAATATGATTTTTACCTATTATCTCAATTATTTTGCTCTGTCTTTCCGGTTTCAAACCCACACCTCCTATGAAAGTTTATTACGAAGTATCTGAAGGAAATTGTGTTTCCCGATTCTTATAAGACTTGCACGCGTATCCGAACGGGATATCACTATGCGGTCCCCGGATATGAGATTAATATAATCCGTACCGTCAAAAGTAACCACTCGCTCTTCAACACCGCTTCTTGACTGCGTCATACGGACTTCAAGTACATCTTCACCGCCGAAAATAACACTGCTCTTATTGAGCACATGCGGACAGACAGGAGTCATAACTATGCAGTCCGTCTGTGGTCTCACAATCGGTCCTCCTGCTGACAGATTGTATGCCGTTGAGCCCGTCGGTGTCGACACGATAAGTCCGTCTGCCGGATATGTAATAAGATATTCTCCGTTGACAAATATATCAAAATTAATAATTTTCAAAGAACCCATTCTGTTAATTACGATATCATTAAGAGCAATATCCGAATATAATTTATCATCACCGCGGTACACTCTTCCACGCAGAATCATCCTTGTGTCTATATTGTATTCATCCGCCATTATTCTGTCGATTGCCGGAAATGCCTGTTCCATATCGATTTCGGTCAGATACCCGAGCGTCCCTATATTAATTCCGAATACCGGAACATTGATCGAGCTTAAATCACGGGCTGCCTGAATAAGGGTTCCGTCACCGCCGAGAACAATCACACATTCCGTACCATCGGGAATAAGGCTTGCATCAGCTGAATTATATTTAATCCCTTCCTTGCCGATATCACGTTTCTGGCAGACGCAGGTTCCCCCTTTTGCGATTATATATTCACTTATTTTGTCCGCCATCGCAAAATCCATGTCTTTCTGCGAATTGGCTATCACATAGAATTTATTCATAATTAAATTACCTCTGTAATTCGTTATGCGATTCTTCCACCACTTTATTAATATCTATACCGTCAGCAATAATGCCTGTTTCATTATCAGTTTTCTTAAGATGTGCCAGATATTCGATATTACCTTCCGGTCCTTTGATTGGAGAAAAAGAAAGCCCCAGTATATCATATCCTATCGAAACGGCATAATTAAGTACCATTTCTATGACTTCTTCATGTACGGATTTATCCCTTACAACACCCTTCTTGCCGACTTTCTCACGTCCGGCCTCAAATTGCGGTTTGATAAGACATACCACTTCGCCGCCGCTCTTTAACAGGTTCTTAACCGGCAGCAGAACCTTTGTAAGTGATATAAAAGATACATCAATGCTTGCAAAATCAAGAACATCCTCAATATCTTCTGGTGTAACATAACGTATATTTGTTTTCTCCATTACAACGACACGGTCATCCTGCCTTAATTTCCACGCAAGCTGTCCATGGCCTACATCGACCGAATATACTTTTACTGCGCCATTCATAAGCATACAGTCTGTAAATCCTCCGGTTGATGAACCGACATCCATGCAGACTGTCCCATCTAATTCTATCGGAAACTCATTCATTGCCTTCTCAAGCTTCAGGCCGCCGCGGCTTACATATTTGAGAGTAGAACCGCGGAGTTCAATATTGCTTGTCACGTCAAACGTCTGACCTGCTTTATCTTCTTTCTGGCCGTTAACATATACAATTCCTGACATTATCACTGCTTTGGCTTTTTCTCTGGAATCAGCCAGCCTTCTCTCAACCAAAAGCACATCTAGTCTTTCTTTCATATTTCTGCCTCTATCTGCGCACATATTTTCTCGGGACTGAGTCCATATGCCTCTTTAAGTTCCTGTGCACTTCCATGTTCTATATATTTATCTTCCAATGCAATATTAAGCACCTTAACCTTCAGGTTATTACTGTTGACATATGACAGAACACTCATTCCGAAACCTCCGGACATGACATTTTCTTCAATCGTAACGATTAAATCATGCGTCCTTGAGAGTTCCTCAATCATTACTGTATCAAACGGCTTGACAAACCTTGCGTTGACTATCGTCGGATTAATTCCCTTATCTGCGAGAAGTTCCTCTGTCTGCGCAGCCGTCTCAATGCCTGTACCGGCCGCTACAATTGCCACACGCTCTCCTTTACGGATAATCTCTGAACGTCCGTACTCGATTGGCGTCCTTATTTCCCTGAATATATCGGATGCTGCGCCTCTCGGTACCCTTATTGCAACCGGTTTATCATAACCAAGTGTGTATTGTATCATATCATAGAATTCAAATCTGTTCTTTGGAGCCATTATTGTAAGTCCGGGAATTATTCCCAGATATGATAAATCAAATATTCCCTGATGTGTTATTCCATCCCTGCCCACAATTCCGGCACGTTCCACAATAAATCTTACAGGGAGTTTTTGTATGCACACATCATGCAGAATCTGGTCAAATCCTCTTTGAAGGAATGACGAATATACCGCAAAATACGGCTTATATCCCGCCGCTGCAAGTCCTGCCGCAAAAGTTACCGCATGTTCTTCGGCAATTCCCACATCAAAAAAACGATCCGGGAACATCTTCTCAAAACGTTTAAGGCCTGTCCCGTCACTCATAGCTGCCGTAATAGCTACGACCTTATCGTCATTACGTGCACATTTTATAATTGCTGACGAAAATACGTCAGAATAACTTCTGACTTTGGTTTTATCTAAAAGCTCACCGCTATCGACATCAAACGCATCCACACCATGATAAAAACAAGGTTTCTTCTCTGCGTAAGAATATCCGCGCCCTTTCTGTGTATGAACATGCACAAGCACTGCATGATTTACACGCTTGGCAAGCTTGATCATCTTAACAAGCTTATTAATATCGTGTCCGTCAACCGGTCCGAGGTATGTTATTCCCATATCCTCAAACAACATGCCCGGTATAAAAAACTGCTTAATTGAGCTCTTTGTCTTATGTATTTTACCGATAAGTTCATCTCCATATCCCGGTATTCTGGACAATGTATTTTTAACATTGTATTTGAGCTCATTATAAGTCTGTCCCGTGCGTACATTGTTAAGCACCTTGGACATTCCACCGACACTTGATGAAATCGACATGTCATTATCATTAAGTATAATAATAAAATTACTGTGTATGTCACTGCAGTTATTAAGTGCTTCATATGCCATTCCACCGGTAAGGGCACCGTCTCCGATAACTGCCACAACAGTATTGTCTCCACCTGAAAGCTCCCTGGCCTTGACAAACCCCAATGCAGCCGAAAGTGATGTCGAAGCATGTCCCGTTCCGAAAGCATCACATTCACTCTCCGACAGGCTTGGGAAACCGCTGATTCCCCCATGCTGCCTAAGAGTATCAAACTGAGCATTCCGTCCTGAAAGGATCTTATGGGTATACGCCTGATGTCCCACATCCCAGATTATCTTATCTTCAGGAAGATTAAGCGCAAGGTGAAGAGCCATTGTAAGCTCAACAACGCCGAGACTTGAAGAAAGGTGCCCGCCGTTATTGCCGACACACTTCGTAATACGCTCTCTGATTTCACCGGCAAGTCTGTCATAGTCCTGTGGTAAAACTTTCTTAATGTCATTAGGTTCTTCTATATTATCAAGTATCATATATTATCTATTCTCCTGTGACTCAGTTATCCCTTGATATGAGATATCCGAACATAGCTTTAAGGAAAGTTCTCTCATTGTCATCGCTTCCGAGTCCTTCCAACATCTTATATGCTTCATTGGTAAGCCCTATTATATCTGATTTTGACTTACTAACTCCGTTGACCGTAACATATGTCTTCTTGTCATTACGGTCATCACTTCCTACCGGTTTACCAAGTATCTTCTCATCTCCGTAAATATCAAGAAGATCGTCCTGTATCTGAAACGCCATTCCTATACAGGAACCAATCTGCTTAACCAGATTGCATTCATCCTCTCCGGCTCCGGCAAGTGCAGCACCTATCATCATAGATCCTTCGATTAATGCACCTGTTTTATTCTCATATATATAATACATTAAATCATCATCTATCATACGGCCCGTGTTAATAACATCAGCAGTCTGTCCGCCAAGCATTCCGTGTATTCCGGTCTTATCTCCGAAAATCTTCAATGCTTTAACAACCGTACCTGTATCCTCTGTAAGGTCAAATGCTTTAATGGCAGTCTCGTACGCCTGATGAAGCAATCCGTCACCTGCAAGAATGGCAAGCGGCTCGCCATACTGTTTATGAGTTGTATAACGGCCTCTGCGGTAATCATCATTATCCAATGCCGGAAGGTCATCATGCACAAGCGAGTACGTGTGAAGCATCTCCATTGCCGCCATAAAAGGCTTAACGCAATCGCCTTTACCACCAAAAAGCGTATAAAAACTCTTCATAAGCACCGGCCTTAATCTTTTCCCGCCTGCATCCACACTGTAACGCATGGCATCTATAATTTCCCTGTCATGGCTTCCTGCTTCCGGTATATATGAATCTATGATCAAATTAGCCTCTTCAACCCTTTTTGAAAGTTCATCCTTAAATATCATTGTCCTTATCACTGTCCTCTCCGCCGTTAAGCGTGATAACATCTTTTTCGACTTTATCAATGGCGTCATTACATTCCTTCACAAGCTTAATGCCGCTCTCATATTCCTTAAATGCATCTTCAAGTGATGTGTCTTTATTATCAAGTTTCGAAATTATTTCATCGAGCCTTGCAAGATTCTCTTCTATTGTCATTATCCCTGCCTCGCTCTCTTCTTGGTATCTGTAACAGCAGCATATATCACACCGTCGCTTACATTGACTTTCAGGATATCGTCAGTCTTTACCATATCGGTACTTGTCACCGCACGGCCTTTGACATCTTCAACATATGAATAACCGCCTGTCAGCCTGGCTATCGGTGAAAGTGCCTCCAGCTTGGCTGCGCGTATCTTAAGTTCATTCCGCCTGCAGCTGATCAGATTATTCATTAATGTATCAAGCTGCCTGCTCTTCAGGAAAATATCATGTTTCCTTCTCTCTATAATGCCGGAAGGTGATAACGCGTCTATCCTGGCTCTGCATGTTCCGACTCTGTATCGCATATTATCAATCAGGGTGTTCATTCTGTTATTCAGCTTGTCCCTGCAGCCTTCAATCCGGTTAATAAGCTGTTCCATATCACATACTGCAAGTTCTGCCGCCGCTGACGGTGTCGGTGCCCGCATATCCGCCACAAAATCTGCAATTGTAAAATCTGTCTCATGTCCGACAGCTGATATGACCGGAATATGACATTCAAAAATCGTCCTTGCGACGTTCTCATCATTAAACGCCCACAAATCCTCTATCGAACCGCCTCCGCGTCCGACTATTATAACATCCACACCATACCGTTCCAATGCCTCAATACCACGGCATATACTTAAAACCGCGCCATCTCCCTGCACAAGTGCCGGGTATAGCACAATCTGTACATATGGATTTCTGCGCTTAGATACATTAATTATATCCTGGATGGCTGCTCCGGTGGATGCCGTAACAACACCGACCTTCGCTGAATAATAGGGAATGGGCTGTTTGTACATATCATCAAACATTCCCATTTCCTCAAGTTCCTTCTTAAGTGCCAGATACCGCTCGTAAAGCTCTCCCATGCCCGCACGCTCTATCGATGATGCATAGAGCTGATACTTTCCGTCCCTTGCAAACACTGTAATCTTACCCGTGACAACAATTTTCATTCCATTCTCAAGTCTGAAACCGAGTCCGTTACGATTTCCCGCAAACATTATTACGGAAAGCGCATTATTATTGTCCTTAATGGTAAAATATATATGTCCCGATGGATGATATTTGCAATTACTTACTTCACCCGTGACATTGACACGGCTTAACACGAAATCAGTGTCAAACATATTCCTGATATAATTATTAATCTGTTCAACGGTATATATTTTCATTCCGGTTCCTAAAGCATTTTGGCAAGCACGCCGTTAACAAACGAACGTGACTTTACATCACAATATTTCTTAGCCAGCTCAACTGCCTCATTGATAGCAATGGCAGGATTAATTCCGTCATATTTCAATTCAAACACGGCAACTCTTAATATAGCAAGTTCTGCCTTTCCGATTCTTCCGAGTGCCCATCCGTCACACGCTGCCTCTATCTGCTTATCTATCTCCGGCACCAGTGCGGCAATCTGCTCTGCTCTTGACTGGATCTCGGCTCTGTCCATATCTGATATAACAGCGCAGTCAAGTTCATCATCATCCTCATCTTTCTCAACCGGACCTTTCCTGTACATAATAGGAACAATCTTCTCAGGTACTCTTGCATCAAAATAGAGCGCTGCCTGTTCAGCAAAATCCTCCTGACCATAAAAATCATATCTGAACAATATTCTGAATACATGTTCTCTGATTGTACTTCTCTTCATAGTATACCTCTGTGTGTTATTTTTTATAAAAATTAGAGTGCCAAAATGCATGACACTCTGATTATACAATAAATATCTGAAATTAAAAAGTCCTAAAATCAGTTTTTGGAGACTGTCACATCAGAAACTATTACATTCACTTCCGCAACGCTTAATCCGGTCATGTTCTCAATAGCCTGGCTTACCTTCTCCTGAATGTTACGGCTTATCTCAGGTATGCTGTAACCGTACCTGATATTAACGGTAATCTGAACAAATACAGTATCATCCACCATCTTAAGCCGGATTCCTCTGGACAAATTCTTGATTCCCATCTTGGCAACAATCTCATTCGTAATATTACCTACAAGTGACTCTACTCCTTCAACTTCGGTAGCTGCAATGCCGGCAATAACCGCTACAACCTGTTCCGAAATTCTTATTCTTCCTATATTCTCATCGCAATCGTATGACTTCTCTGCTGCTGTATTCTCTGCCATAACTTTATCCTCCTGAATATCCTCGCGTAATCTGCTGGTTCTGTTAAAAACATTATAATAAAAAAATAAGTATTTTGCAATTACTTATTGCAAAATTCCCTCACCAGGAAGTCCGGCCGGTTCTGTTGCTTCTTCTGTTTCAGGAACCGTTTCCGTCTCACCTTCGGTTTCCGAATCCGCGGACACCGCCTGCGTATCGTCCTTAGCCGGTGTAATGGATGTAATTGTCAGATTTTCTATTGAGCATCCGGTCTTACGCGTAACTATATCTTCAATCTGTGCCCTGTTCGTGTCCGTAAGTTCGGATATTTCCACAACAACATCGACCTGACCGCCCGTCATTGACACTATCACATTTTCAAAACCCTTGGCTTCAAGTAGAAGTTCAGCTGCTGCCTCTTTCTCAGATGCATCCGCAATTGCAACCATATCGGAAACCGCCTGGGCTTTGGCATTTTCTGACAATTCGGTGTTGTTGATAACTTCAAGCAAGGTTTCCTTTCCGGATGCCCTTACCTGCTCCCGCTCTAATTTGGCACTTATTATAAATTGTGAATTAACACTTGATGTGAACACCGTCGCGCCCGGATCGTCAAGGTCATTACTCACTATATCCGCACTTTCACCCTCTGTGGTGTTCTTGGTACTTTTATTTCTGTTTCTTATGTTATCTGAATAATTTATGTACCCGGCAACAGCAATCATGAGTGCCAGGGCCGTAATAATAATCTGATTTTTCCTGAAGATTTTTTTCAAAATCATACCTCCATTTTTAATACTTTTATTTTATTGACCGAGATACCCAGAAGTGCGCTTGCTGCTTTGGTGATTTCAGACACTGTGCGCGCATCATCTCCGCCTTCAGCTAATATAAGAACGCCCTGTATTTCCGGCACCAGTTCCTCTGTTATAAAAGGACTTTTTGTGCTTCCGCTATCCGTATATACAACCGATTCATCAGATGTTTTCTGCGACGTTCTGCGGCTGCCGCCCGTGCTGTCCGTCTCATCCGTTATATTCTCGCTTTCCGATTTCTGCACATACAAAACCGATTTTCCGTTATTGGCTGCCGTTATCACAACCTTTGCCCGGCCTACACCTTCGCATTCGGCAAGTGCCTGCGAAAGTTCCTTTTCCAGTGCTGATATATAATATGAACTGTCAGCCTGCGTTTCCTTAACCGTGGTGTCCGAATTCTTTGCTTTGGCTGTGGATGACTTAACAGGAATATTAATGATGATAAGCAGTACACCTGCCAGAAGAAAAATAAGAAGTTTATCTTTAGATGCTATTTTTGACAATATTTTTTTCCACTTGTCAGGCAATTTGATACTCATCATATACTCCCTTATCTGAACCTCCTAAACTATATTTACATATATATTACGCTTTGACAGATTATAGAAGTCGGATAAATAATTTTTTATCCTGATTGAAAGAAGTTCTTCATTCATATCATCCGGATCCCGGTCTATCACTATCTTATCCACATCTATATGATTTCTGTCATATGCACTCTCCCTCGTTACATTTACGGTTATCCCCGTAATCTGCCCGAATGTATCCGAGGCGGCATCCGTGTCTATCGTAACGGACGAATCCTTATATCCGGCACCAAGTCCGGTTACATATTCCTGTATGTCAGATTTTATTCTATCGGTGTACTCACCCACAACAATCCGGGAACGTTCCTCATCGGCAGCCTCGAGACCGGCTTTAAGCTCGGCTGACATTTCATCGACACCAGCCTGTAAATAAATTTTATTATAATCATCAGTCGCCCCGATAAGTTCTCCGAGCGGGCGTATCAACAGAATTACCATCACTATTCCCAGAAAAAGTTTGATATATTTAAGATATTTCCCATCAGGCACAAGGTTTTGTACCAATGTTGAAATTATATAGAAAATTGCGATATTTTTTACCCACTTAATAAGATACTCCATCATCTCACACCGTCCTGTTGGTTGAATAACACACGATTGCCATTGTAAGCAGAAAGAAAACCACACCGTACAATAAAGTCTTGGCCAGAAGCACTATACTTTCATATATCCCGTTGACCGCATTGGAAATTCTCTTATCCGATACCGGTTCAAGCATAGCTCCCGCGAACTTATATCCGATTGACATTGCAACTGCTTTGATGACCGGAATAAAACACAGCACTATTACCGCTATCATTGAAGCCATGCCGATTGAATTCTTGATAAGGGTGCCGGAGCCAAGCACCAGTCCCGATACCGATGTCAGTACGCCGCCCACACCGGGAATCATCGATGCCGCCTTGCCAAGTGCCGATGTCTTTAAACTGTCCATAACCGGATTTATCATGCTTTGTATAATATTCATCCCTATCACGCATGAAAGAAGTGCTTTTAGAATCCATTCGATTACTGTTTTAAGCAGTTCACATATACGCGTGAATACATTTTCCTCAGTAATATTGTTAATAAAATTGAACACCATATAGATATATATCATGGGAATGATAAAGTCACATAAAAGTTTCTGGATTATTACAATAAGTATGGTTATAATGCTGTAAAATGATGCCGCACTCGAACTTCCCGCCGCGAACCCGACCGAAAGCGTGTATATAGGTACAACCGCCTCCATAAATTCAAGAAGACTGTTCATCGCATCCGTTACAAGGTCCGCCGCAATTACATATCCGCTCATCAATGTTCCCATAAGAAGCATAAATGTAATATAAAATCCCGTCTGTGCTATGCTTCCTTTTAAGAAAGCTGATGCCACATTCATAAATACCGCTGCCGCCACGCCTATTATGACTATTCTTGTTATAAGGCTTTTCTGGGCAGCCAGTTCGGAAAAAAGTGAATCAAGAAGTGCCTGTCCCAGTCCGGTGATACTCTTATCCGTCTCTCCGGAGAAAAAAAGTTTTACCGTTTCCTTGAAGTCAAAATCGGTGTTGCTCATGACCTCATCAATCTGTGAAAAGTCATAATCATCCGGTTCCGCAGCCTCCACCCTTATGGATATGAGCGCAGCCACAGCCATAAATGCAATTATTAAAATCACAACCCTTTTCATATCATATACTGCTTTCTATTGTGTTTATAAGTGCCGTCACCACAGGCAGACTGACCGCAAGCAATGACAGTTTGGCAAATATCTCTATCTGCGATGCAACCGCCTGATATCCGGCATCGCGGCACATCGATGATGCGAACTCAGACACATAGGCTATTCCGGTCATTTTGACAAGTATCGTGATATACCGGCTTTCAACACCTACATGCCCCATAAAACCGTTCACGGATTCAATGACGATTTTTATTCTGGCGGTAACATAACAGAATACGACCGCCGCTGTCACAAGTGCCACAAGCTGTGCATATTCACTGCGGCTGTTTTTCATGATAATCGAAAGCATGACCCCTGCAATGCCTATTACCGCCACTTTAACAATATCCATACCGCACCCCTTACAGTGAGAAAATATCCTTAATGCTCTGGAATAAGTCCTTGATATACGGTATTATCCAGAAAAGTACAAGCACAAGTCCCGCAAGGCTTGTAAGGAACGCCTGTTCCTCCCTGCCGCTGTGTTTTAATACCTGATAAATCACGGATACCAGTATTCCAACGGCAGCTATTTTAAAAATCAATCCTACTTCCACTTATGTACGCCCTCTCATATTATAATAATTGATATAACTACTCCAAGCATAACTCCCAGGCTTCTGTAAAGTCTTGTTTTGGCCGGCAGACATTTTTCCATGTCGCTTATCGCAGTCTCCACCTCCTGCATATATGCATCTATGACATTCTGCTGTGTCCTGCCGTCACTTAATCCCATACTGTTCCCCAACGCAACAAGCCGCTCTTTTTCAGCTGCGGATAAATGTGACATGACCAGTCCCTTTGTAAATTCTTCCTCCCACATCTGCCCAAACGGACACTCCTTAATTTCTGAATTTCTGTTTGAAAGTGACACAAGTATTCCGTTAAACGGTGCCGTAACACGCTGTGCAATACTGCCGGCTGCCTCTAACAAAGGTGTCATGCCGTACCCTATTTCCCCGCGCAGAAGAAACATTATTTTCTTTAATTCACGCAGTTCAAGAAGCCTGCGTTTTAAATCCCTGCTCAACACCCATCCGTACGCCGATGTTGAAAAAACAATAAATGCAATGCCGCATATTTTGGTAAATGTACTCATATTATATTTCCCTCCCCATCATATATCCCGGTTATGCTACCGATATGTTCCCTGTTACCTAACAGGATTATCCTCCCGAATACTTTTTCCCCAAGCAGTGGTTTTAATGGTATTTTATGATATAATTCCTCCATACTTGTCGCATGAACCGTGGCAATTATACGGCATCCGCAGTTTACCGCATACCGTATCGCCTGCACATCATCATCACTTCCGATTTCATCGACTGCGACCACTCCGGGACTCATGCTTCGTATAAGCATCATCATCCCCTGTGACTTCATACAGCCATCAAGCACATCCGTCCTCATCCCGACATCATTCTGCGGCACTCCCATATTACACGCAGCTATCTCACTGCGCTCATCTGCGATTCCCACAGTCATTCCCGCATGCCCCATGAAACCGTCCGAAATATTCCTCACGATATCGCGTAGCAGCGTTGTCTTTCCGCAGCATGGCGCTGATACTATCAATGTGTTATATATATCCTTACCTGTGCTTTCATACAATTTGTCCATGATCATATCCGAACAGCCCCGTATCTGGTGCGCCATCCTTATATTTACGGCACAGATATTCCGTATTGTTTTTATCGAACCGGCCTCATACACGACCCGGCCGCACAGACCGACTCTGTTGCCTCCGTTCATCGTGATAAAGCCTTTCTTGATTTCCTCCTCATATGCATACAGGGAATAATTGCTTATGTATTCGAGAGTTTCCTTTATATCCTCTTTCCCGACGATTACCGGCATGCCGTCCTTCGTGGCAATACGTTCTCCTCCGCTCATACACACTATCATCGCTCTTCCGGTTCTGAGCCTTATCTCCCTTATGTCACTTATATTTTCCCAGCCCGCAAAAAAGCCCCGCAGTCTAACCGAAAGATAATTTATTACATTATTGTCCACGTCCATATGTCCAACCTCCTTAGTCATTTATATGTCCGACATGTCCGGCATATGAACGTAAAATATTTATATCAAATAGTTTATATTATATTTAATATTTTCTGTATCGCTTTCGAGTATATAAGTTTCTTCATTTTATCGTCACCGTCCTCAACCTCAGGATTACCACATCGAAGGCTGCCCGGATGGTCTGACACACAACAATCTTTATACCAACACTCGCCCATAAGTGCACCATTTATGGACCACTTTTCATTCTGGGTAAATTCACCCACCAATGATTTCATCACACGCTCTGTAGAGTATCTCTTAAAACCTGCCAAGTACTGCAATGTCTTCTCATCATCAATCTTTGACAAGTTGATTCTATGATTCTCAATCGCTGATAAAACCTCTTCACGAATCTTGATTTTATCTGTCTTTCCGGTGCCTGTCCATAGCACCAGCTTATCAAAAGCAAGAATCAGGTATTCAAAACAAATCATATCCATAATTATGATCTTTCCTTCTGCCTTATCTGCTATCGATTTCAGAATACGATACTTATTACGGATATCCTGATTATCAACCACATAATCAAATGCAATATAATACTTATCGTTCTCTTTAATGTCTATCTCTGCCAATGCATCCAATAAGCCCTGATTGCTTTCTTTACTTTCGACTACAAGTGCATCATTAAAGAAAAGTTGGTTAACCAATTTCCAGAAGTGAAGTCCTGCGCCGGTATCTTCTGTCCATAAATACTTCATATCACAACTCCTCTTCCAGTGTTATCCTATTATTGTCAAACTTCAACTCCTTAAAGCTCTTATCAGATACATTTAGTCCGTCGCAATTTCGCAGAAAAAGCATATATTGATTCGACGTCTCAAAATTAATAAATCTCCTGACATCATCATTAATCAAACAATCTGCATTGTCTATCACAATAAAACTATTTCTACACTGTTTTATTGCTTCTAAAAAATCATCTGATTTGTAGTTAAATAGCTTAATTGCTTTGTATTCTTCTGTCAGTCTTATATCTTCAAGCATTTCATAAAGTACTGTTTTGCCTGTACCACTGTCTCCACCCACAAGAGTAATCCTGTCATCAAATGTCAAATCATATGAAAATGGAGCTGCTTCAAATGTAATATTCTTATAAATCATCTGCTTCTCTCCTTTCATATTCCTTACTCCACCATGCATTATAACCTCTGCCACCGATAACTATATCAGAATCATTAAATCTGATTTTGGCATCATCCGGAATATCAAAAAGCGTCGGTCTTGACATATAAATCTTAATATTATCCATAGTAAAAATGATTCTAAGTACATTCGGACCACATTCCTCAACATTTACCACCTTGTCAGGATGCTTCACAATATTAAGCAATGTCTTGCAGCCCGATGATAAATTTCGAATTGTACCCAATCCATATTTTGTTTCTATGTGCTTGTCCGGTGTCAGCTTTGCCTCATCAGCCTGCCAGATTAAATCAATTTCTTTTTGCGACATCTCCTCATTCCCTGTATTCAGGTTAAAGTACAGGTCATTCTGAAATATCCAATCTTTTGAATCTATCTTTTTAGTATATATATCTATCATTTGGCATTACTCCTTCAAAAAATCTTTCTAGATCATCCGTTTACTTAATTGCCGTATTTAATACCTTTCGTGTCATCATATCCTTTTATTATTGTATCATTTATATCATTTAGTTTCAATCCAAATTTAATTTTTCCAACTATATATTTTTTAGTCCAAAAATTAAGTGGAACATCCGTAATCCCGGACATTCCACTCAACCAACGTAATTTTAATGTTAAATTCTCTATACCGCATCCACGGACTTGGTCTTCTCTCCGAACCAGTATGTGAATACAGCTCCTGCCAGAAACAGTACTATTCCCACAATAATAACAACCGGTGAGAATGATGACGGATTCATCTTGTAGAAAATCGCAAACGGTGATGCAAGTACAAGACCGAGGATTCCAAAATAAGTGATGGACTCAAATTTCTCAAGGAGCCATGTTATTAACTTCGATATAAGAAGTATACCAAGAATACATCCTATTCCGAACGGAACAATAATCGCAAGGCCGTGTCCGATTTCCGAACCGTCAAAATTCTTCAATGCCACAATGAAACTGCTTATGGTTCCCATGATCGCCGAATAGTAACCGAGCATCATAAGAAGGAGCGAACCGCTTATTCCCGGCACAACCATTGCAGCAGAGCATATTACTCCGAATGCAAATATCATGATTATCATCGGAAATGTTACTTTTATGTCGGTAGCGCCTACCGATGACGGATTGGCAACCGCCATCCATACCGCCAATGCCATAAATACAATGAATACAATTATATGGACTGCATTGATTCCTTTCTGTTCCTTCTTGAATGCCTTCTTCGTCTCACCGACAAGCTCCGGTATTCCGCCAAGGATAAGTCCGGCAAAACACATACATGTCTGGAAAGCAAATACCTCAAGGCAATAAGGTATGATGAATGAGAATACTGCGATTCCCACACCCATTCCAAGTATTATCGGAAGTAAAGCAATAAACGATTTCTTGAATTTCTTCGTAATGTTGTTTATCGAGGTGACCAGCTTATCGTAAATTCCCATTGATACGGCCATTGTTCCACCACTCACACCCGGGATTACATTGGCAACACCGATAAACATTCCCTTAATAAAATCCAGTATAAATTTCATAATATATCCCTTTCCGTGGGTAACCCTGTTAACCACACATGTGCGTATTATATCACACACACATGCTGGCACACAATGGTGTTACACGTAAAATTTTATTGACATTACTCCACAGACTTCAAAGATTCGACCATCGGAATCCTCTTTAATCTCTTTTTCATTGCCAGATTTACCATAAGTCCAAATATGATCGTAATGGCAACTGATATAAAATATGAGTACCAGAATATCTTATGAGGGAAGATAACATCATCCATCTCGATTACATTCATAATATATCTGTGCAGGAAAACTCCCAGCACCAGTCCTACAAGCGACCCGATAATGCTCAACACAATGTTCTCACGGTACACATACATTTCAACCTCATTATCATAGAAGCCGAGAACCTTTATGGTAGCTATTTCCCTTATACGCTCTGAAATGTTAACATTTATCAGATTATACAAAACCACAAAAGCGAGCAGGGCTGCCGATACTATAAGCACAACCGTAATAATATTCAGTGATGCAATCAGGTCACCAAAATTATCTTTGATACCTGAGAAATACGATATGCTTTCCATATTGAATTTTTTCATGATATCAGAACCAAACTGCTGTTGTCTGTCCATGTCAGTGCTTGTAAGATTGGCTATGAAGCTGTTGCGCGGTGCCGTTTCGCCGAAACATTTCTCATAATAGTCATCCTGCATAAAAACATATTGTCCTACATACATGTTAATTATACCGGAAACTTCCACTTCATAATATTTGTCATCCGATATACTGACATACAGGCTGTCACCGACACTGATATCAAAGTCTTTAGCCATCTTATATGAAATCAATGCGCCGTCATCCGGAATTTTGATTTTGTTACCTTTCTTATGATCGGTAAGGGTTACAAATTCCGCATATTTGTCGGCATCATCCACACTTACAAGCGTTATATTCTTGTTTGACGAGCCTGATGAAGCTCCGTCAATATTGGCAGTTCCGCTGTACTGGGTATCTATGTAAACATTCTCAACCATATCGGAGCTGTCACATTCTTTTTTGAAAGCATCCTTATCGGACCTGTCAGTGAACATACCGGAAATGTCATATGCAAGAATATCCTCATACTGTCCCACCATAACCGTGGCAACACTGTTTTTGATTCCAAAACCGGCCAGAATAAGTGCCGTACATCCGGCAATTCCAATCACAGTCATAAAAAATCGTTTCTTATATCTGAGAATATTCCGCGCCGTCACTTTACCGGTAAAAGACATTCTTTTCCAGATGAAACCGATACGCTCAAGTATGACTTTTTTGCCGTTTTTCGGTGATTTTGGGCGCAGCAGCATCGCCGGTTCTTCCGTTAATTCCCCGATACATGCCGCTATAACCGCAACAACCGTTACAAACACCGCAATAGCCACCGCCACTATACACAAAGCAATCTGTGGTGCCGGCACAAGGCCGTCAACAGTATATACTGTATTCCACGCCGTGAATATAATGCCAGGAAATGTATTGAGTCCGACAAAACATCCTATCACTCCTCCTGTCAGCGAAGCCACGGCTGCATATGTGATATATTTCATTGCGATACGGAATTTATTATATCCCAGTGCCTTAAGTGTACCTATAATCTGGCGCTGTTCATCCACCATTCTTGTCATCGTTGTGAGACATACAAGTGCAGCGACAAGATAAAAGAATGCCGGAAAAATCTTGGCAATCGCATCCATTCTGTCTCCGCAGTTTCCGTAATCCACATATGAAAAATGTGAATTTCTGTCATACACATACCATTTTAACGGTATGCTGCCGTCCGAAGGTATCATCTGCCCGGCAGCGAGCTTCTCCATTGTATTCTCTCCAAGCTCCTTGACACGTTCCTTTACCGGGTCAGTCAGGTCAAAATATTCATCAGAATATGTATCAAGAGCAGCCGCCCCGTCTATGGCAGCATATATAACACTATATCCGCTGTCCTTGTAAAGGAGATTTCCCTTAAATTCATCCAGCGGTATATACATAAGATACTCAACCTTACCGTTTCCGACTGAAGCCGAATCATATTGATATGACAGATAATATGGTGTGGTTACTTTGCCGACTATCGTGTAAGTATCATCATTAAGCGTACTGTCAGTGATAGCGGTATCCGTTCCGCTTGAGAGATTGAGAGTGTCACCGACACCGAGTTCTCCGTCTCTCATTTCATAATACCTTATGACACATTCTCCGCTTTTTTCCGGCAATCTGCCCTCGACAAGCGTCAGTTTGTTAATCGGATCATCATTTTCCGGGTCATATGACATTATCTGAAATACTTTTTCACTTGTGCCGACATCTGCCACGGCATTGGTCACATACGCACCTTCTGCCCGGCTTATTCCATCGGTATTTCCGACATCTTTGACATCTTCATCCGAAAAACCCACCGGAGAATATATCTTAAGGTCAAACAGATTTTCCCTGTCAAAATAAGCATCCGCAGACCTTTTCATATACGGGGCCGAGGCTTTAACGCCGACGAAGAAGGCCACACCTACAAGGACTATACCGAATATGGATATAAAACGTCCGAATGTTTTCTTTATCTCGCGGATGGTATCTTTAAAAAGTGCATTTTTCATTACCATTCAATCCTTTCAACCGGTTCAGGATGTTCGTTGACATGTATGCTGTCAACTCTGCCGTTCTTTATCTTTATAACCTTATCGCCCATGGCGGTAAGTGCAAGATTATGTGTGATTACTATAACTGTCATGCCATTATTACGGCACGTATCCTGGAGCAGTTTAAGAATCGCCTTACCTGTATTGTAATCAAGTGCTCCTGTCGGTTCATCACACAGAAGGAGCTTAGGGTTCTTAGCCAGCGCCCTTGCAATGGCAACTCTCTGCTGCTCTCCGCCCGATAACTGGGCTGGGAAATTATTGCGTCTGTCCGCAAGTCCGACCGCTGCCACAGTCTCACCTATGTTCAGCGGATCACGACATATCTGCGCAGCCAGCTCAACATTCTCCGTTACAGTAAGATTCTGTACCAGATTATAGAACTGGAATACAAAACCAATATCATATCTGCGGTATGTGGTAAGCTGCCTTGAATTATACTTGCTCACATAGTCACCGTCCACAATTACATCTCCGCTTGTAGCACTGTCCATTCCGCCGAGAATATTAAGAATTGTACTCTTTCCGGCACCGCTTGCTCCGGCTATGACGACGAACTCACCTTTCTCAATCGTAAAATTCACACCGTCGAGTGCTTTAATATCAACCTCACCCATACGGTATATTTTCTTAACATCCCTAAATTCAATAAACGAAGCCATTTTAATCACATCCTTTACTTTTTGTTGATCTTCCGTATATGAAAAAAGAAGCTGCACATGTTATAAGTTCTGCAACCCAGAATGCATTCCACACTCCGGCAGCTCCGGCAATTCTGCTTAATATAAAAGCAGCCGGAATAATTATTACAACATATCTCATTAACGATATCACTAATGACGGAACACCCTTTCCAAGGCCTTCAAGTGCTCCTGATGCCACCACCGATACCGTAGAAACAACAAATCCCGCACTGATTATCCTCAGTGCCTCTCCGCCTTTGGCCATGGTTACCGGATTATCGGTAAAAAATCCAATCAGGCGGTCCGGAATCAGCAGACATATTACTGTTCCCGCAAACATTATCACCGCACACATTGCAAGTGTTATATTATATATTTTCTTAACTCTTTCTTTCTCTCCGGCACCATAATTATATCCGATTATAGGACGCATTCCCTGAATGATTCCGTTGGCCGGGAGATACAGGAACGTCTGTAGCTTATAATATATACCAAGTATCGTAACATACATTTCTGAATATGCACTCAATATTGCATTCAGTGCACTTGTAAGAAGTGACGGCAGTGCAAGATTAAGAATGGCAGGAATACCTATTCCGTAAAGCCTTCCGGCAATCGCCGCATCAGGTTTAATATATTTACTCCTGAATTTTACACTTATCGGACGCCTTATATAGAAATATAAATACACCGCCAATGTCACTGTCTGGCCTATTCCGGTAGCAACGGCCGCACCTCGTATTCCCATTCCCAATACAAAAATCATCACCGGGTCCAGAATTATATTAACAATGCATCCGCTCATAAGGCCGATCATTGTAACTTTCATCCGCCCTACGGACTGGAAGACCTTCTCAAATACAAGGTCTGCCATATTTATCACAGAAAAAGCAAAAACCGTTACCGCATAAGTCACACCCATATGTCTGATTTCATCATTATGTGTGAATGCCCTAAGAAACGGATTTATAATAATTGACGCCAGCACTCCCAGTACCACTCCATGGAGCAATGACAGTACCATTCCCAGTGTTGCCGCACGGTTTGCCGTATCTTCATCTCCTGCGCCGAGAAAAAAAGCTATAACAGCATTAATGCCGACACCGAATCCTATTGCTACGGCATTGATAAAATTCTGTATCGGAAATACCAGTGAAAGTGCCGTCATGGCGTCTTCGCTTATTCTGGCAACAAAGAGGCTGTCAATAATATTATACAGCGAATTGACCATCATGGATATTACCATTGGCAGCGACATTGATACTATCAACCCGAATACAGGTTTTTCTTTCATAAAAGTCTCATTCATGTCTTATCCTCTAAAGTCAGTTTACGGTGGATGCTATTATCGTCATCTTTCCGTCAATGTGTACCTTTCCGTATCCGGATGGGATTATAAAATGCATACCTTTCTTAATACATGTACCGTCAATACTTCCTTCACCGTCTATAACACTCATATTCATAAACGGATATACCATATTGAACGCAAATCCTTTCTCGGATACTATCTTGAACACTTTATATAATCTGCATGACTCAATTTCATACAACTCATCAGCCGGAATATTGATATAGTTTCTTATGCTTTTACCGGCATCCGGTGCCGGAACCGTAATCACATCCATACTCTGCTTTATGTGCAGTTCTCTGGGCGATCCGTTCATCAGTCTGCCATAATCATACACCCGGTATGTTATATCACTGCTCTGCTGGGTTTCTAAAAGCATACATCCTGCTGTTATCGCATGAACCGTTCCCGGCTCGATCTGGATAAAATCGCCTTTCTTAATAGGGACATATCTTATAAATTCATTCCATCTTCCGGCTTCTATCATGGATACCAGTTCCTCATGTGTTCCGGCATTATGTCCTATAACAAGCTTTGCATTGTCCGGGCAATCTATTATATACCAGCATTCCGTTTTCCCATATGAGCCATTCTCATGTGTCGAAGCGTATTCATCATCAGGATGAACCTGAATACTCAAATCTTCTTTGGCATCTATTATCTTAATAAGAAGCGGGAACCTGTCACAGTCAATATTACCGAACAATTCAGGGTGTGAAAAATACACTTCCGAAAGTTTCTTTCCGTCATATTGTCCTCCGGTTATTGTGTCATCTCCTCCGGGATGCGCTGATATTCCCCAGCACTCGCCAATATCATCACCATGCTCATCATATCCGAATACATCCCTAAGCCTTGTTCCGCCCCATATTGTATGGGAAAAGCATGGTTTCATAAATAATAATTCCCGCATCATTTATCTCCGCAGGCATTAATTTCGATTAAAATAGAAGCATAATCTCCCACAGGTCTTACAACCGGAAGTCCGGCTTTCATAAGAACATCTCCGGTATATTTAACTCCATTAACATTATATACCGCATCCGGTTCCAATCCGCATAACCTGATCAGATGTTTTCTCATATTTGGTTCGGCAAGGACCTGCACAAATGTCACCAGCGCACTTTTCCTGTCTTTGGATACAATTTCATAACAGTCATATCTTCCGTTTCCGGAATATGATGCAATTCTGTAATAATCGCCGGTCTGGATAAGCCTGCTGTATTTCTTATATAATTCGACCTGTATAGGTATCATATTAGTTTCTTCATCAGACAGTTTCGTCACATCCAGTTCATATCCGAAGGTTCCGCAAAGAGCCACTTCACCTCTTGTCTTAAAAGGTGTAACTCTTCCTGTCTCATAGTTCGGGCACGCAGATACATGTGAACCAATCGTAGAAACCGGATATACCATAGCAGTTCCTTCCTGGATTGCCAGTCTTTCAATTGCATCAGTGTCATCAGAGCACCATATCTGCGGGCTGAAATATAACATTCCGGGGTCAAATCTTGCACCGCCTCCCGAACAGTTTTCAAGCAGAAGACCCGGAAATTCTTCAAGCAGCCTCTCCTGCATCGCATATACCGCAAGAATCTGTCTGTGACAGATTTCTCCCTGTCTGTCGGCAGGAAGGTAATTGCTTCCGACATCGGTAAATGATCTGTTCATATCCCATTTGACATATTCAACATTGGCGCTTCTTAAGACCGATGCTATACTTTCATACACATAGTCCACTGTTTCCGGTCTGGTAAGGTCAAGCACATACTGATTACGCACCTGTGTGCCTTCCCTGCCATGGTATTCCATAACCCAGTCAGGATGCATTCTGTACAAATCTGAATCCGGTGAAACCATCTCAGGTTCAAACCATATTCCGAATTTCATTCCCATGGAATTAATTCTGTTAACGAGATGCTTAAGTCCGCCTTTTATCTTATTCTTGTTCACAACCCAGTCACCAAGACTGCTGTTATCACTGTTGCGGTGGCCGAACCATCCGTCATCCATAACGAACATCTCTATTCCTTTATCCGCTGCACGTTCTGCTATCTCTATAAGCTTGTCCGAATCAAAATCAAAATGGGTGGCTTCCCAGTTATTGATAAGTACGGGACGCGGCATATATTTCCATCCGCTTCTTATAAGATGATTTCTATATAAATCATGGAATGTTCTGGTCATATGTCCCAGTCCTGATGCCGAAAAAACCATCACTGCTTCAGGTATTTCAAGCAATTCACCCGGTTCCAGTTTCCATTCAAAGCCTTCATGATTGATTCCTATGAACATTCTGTCATTATCAAACTGGTCCTTGGTGACACCAGCCTCAAAATTGGATGAATATATCAGGTTCATTGCATATACATATCCTGATTCCTGTGTACATCCTTTTGACACCATGGCAATAAACGGATTCTGCTGATGCCCCGGAATGCCACGCTGTGACTCTATCCCGGTAGTACCATATCCTATCGGTCTCGTGCATATATGCCGTTCTCTTCCCCATGAACCGTTAAGTGTCAGCAGTTCATATTCTTCATCACGGACATCAACACATGCCGACAACGCATTGGTAATATAAAATGCCTCATCTCCGATATTATATATTATAGCACTGCGGCATATTGCATCAGCATCGCCATACACACAGTAGTTTAACAGAACTTTTACACCAGCACACTCGTCTTTGAGCGTAATCTCCAATGTTTCGGCATTACTTCCCCAGGTGTGCGGAAGTGATTTAAGACCTGTATCTCCGGCATACACCCTGTACGAATCAAATATAAGTTCAAGACCTTTTTGTCCCGCACCATTACGTACTCCGATACATCCGCCTCTGAAATCACCGTTGTCCGAGCACGGATATTCCATCGCGAACCTTTCAATAAAAGGCCCTTTCTCTCCCGGAGTTTTAACCGGATCAAACGGCCACTCATCTTCTGACATAAGGTATCTTACATCCGATGAATTTAATTTTTCTCCATAATATACATGTCCTAGATAACCGTTATCTGCAACCGCCATTATATAACTTGTATTCCGGGTATCTATTTTAAATATGTGTTGTTTCTTGTTATATGTGATCATCACTGTGCCTCCTTCGTCAATATAAAATAGTCCATAAGCCACTTACCGCCTATATTTCTGAATATTATTCTGTAGTTAAATTCCTCTTCTCCGGATTCCATAGCTCCATCTTTGAATTTGTAAATCCGTCCATAATATCTGCAGGTAAAAAAATCATCTCCGTAAGATACATAATCCGTTACATCATGTTCAAGTATATCAACCGTATCCGGAGTCCAGCCCCATGCCGCTGATGTAAGAACCTCACTGATCATTCTGTATGCATCGGAGTCCTTCTCAATATATTCAGCAATTTCTCCAAATGATTTCTTCTTATAAAGAGTGTATATATAAGAATCCATTGCGTTCATTACATAGGTTTGTAAATCATCCGGCATTGCCGTGCTGCCCTGTCTGAAATCGTATACCGAGCCGTTAATAACAGATTTTAACATTTGTCCGTCGGCATTAATTGCAGCAATATTTCTGTTTCCAAACGTATATTCTATATGATATCTCGCATTATCAGATACACTGACACCGAGTGATTTCAATTTACGCGTAAAATCATCATCCGATACACTGTTCTCCACTATATATTCATCTGATAATTCCTGCATATTATACGCGACTTTGCACTCTGCCGGTACCCATATATCAATATCCGTATATTCTATTTCATCTGTGTCAAAAGCCATATCCTTTAAGGCCCATCCATGGAATCCGAATTCGTCATTTTTGCCTGATGCTTTAAGTGATATTACGGCAATTCTGACATCACCGGCCATAATGTCATATCTCGGGATTGAATTGGTGTTTTTCTCATTTTCACGAAAACTCACACCATATACCGATATCAGATTATCAAAATATCTTGCATGGTTTATCTCCGGGTTAATGCCTTTCATTACATTCAACCCATATTTATCTATGTATTCAAGAATACTGTCATAATCAAGTCCGGACACAAATTCCTGCACATAATCCGTGGCACTTCCGGCCTGTTTTGCGCTGTCGTAGTCATTCTGGTATTTCTTGAGTTTCGTCCACACAATGGCACATATGCCAACGGCAATTACCGCAAGGATTATCGTATATGTTTTCATGAAAGAGCCAAACCGGCTTTTGGTTCTGTTCTTTCTCATGGATCCTCCTTATTACATACAATAATTGCAGTCGGTACACCACGCGCACCATATACAGAAGATATTTTGTTATGTATTTCACCATCATAGTATAATACTGTTGACCCGCCGCCGTCAAGGTTAGCTGCATTAACAGCACCAAAATCCAACATCTCGTTAATCAGATCATTCATCGATGCTCCGAGACTGTGTGCCTGTCTGCCGTCTATAATCAGAAGAAGTACCGCGCCGTCCGCACGCTGTCCGATTGCAGTTCTCGGATTCAATCCGCCGCCCATTCCGCTGACTTCAAGCGGTGTCCCATTCAGAATCAGAAAAGGGCCGAATGATACGGCATCTCTTATTCCTCTGTCCACAGCCTGCTGCCCCGTCATGTTGCCTATTACGAACACATTATTATTATCAAATCCTATAAGATCATAGCTCTCCGTCAGGCTGCCATACCTTAATGTTCCTTCGGACATAACAATTCCTCTCGGCGTACCTCCGTCTCCTACACCGCCTATATCTTCAAATCCACCGGCATTTGCAGCCAGTACGGCTCCATATTTATCGCATATAGCCGGTACGTTAATTCCCGGCTCTCCGCTGTAATCTCCCGAAACACCGACCATGACTCTCGAAGGATCATTTATAACTACCATAGTTCCCGAATACGTCGCCCCCGACACTTCGTAAAGAAATACACCGCCCATATCTTTGTACGGTTTTCTCTCTCCGTCATCCAAATCTTCCGGAATCATGCTGCCCGTATGATTCTGATTGTTAAATTCTATGAGTTCCGTATCTGAGATCTCATCCGTTGTTCTGACGGTATTGGCTGCCTCTATTCTCTCTATAGTCGATTTACTGACAACCATATTGGCCAGAAATCCGCCCATGCTCGATTCCCTGACCGACATTACGAATAAGTCCCTCGCAACCTTTGACGGTCCGTGCGTACATACCAACATAACGCCGTATATGCACACAATTGTCATTCCCAAGGTAACTCCGAGTATTGCAAAAAAGCGCCGTATCGCAATATACACTTTGCGAGCGGCACTATTTCTACTGTCTTTGCTATGTTTAATGTTCTTCTTATTAGTATCTATTTCCTTCATCGTATGTATGCGCACCCACTGACATATTTCTTAATACTATTGTATCAAAATGCGGTGTTATTTACAAGGCTTTTCTTGTTGTTACTTAAACTTCACCCTGTTCATCTTTACATACATCGACCCATCCTGCGGCTCCAGACACAGCTTCAAGTTCAGGTATTGTCAGTTTAACGGCACTATGGTCGTCTCCTGCCGCAGGGTATACCGTATCGTACCTCTTAAGACTTTCATCAAGATACACATCAATACCGTCATTAATTCCAAACGGGCATACACCACCCGGCGCATGTCCGATAACATTCTCAACTTCCTCAAACGGTATCATCCTGGCTTTGTTGTGAAAATAATCCTTGTATTTCCTGTTATCGATTCTTGCCGTTCCCTCAGTCAGGATAAGAACAGCTTTATCTCCCTGCATAAACGACATAGTTTTGGCAATCATTCCCGGTTTGACTCCAAGAGCATCCGCCGCCTCCATAACGGTCGCCGTTGACTGTTCCAATATAATTATATAATCTGCATAACCTTTTTCCTTAAGGTAATTTGTTGCTTTTGTTAATGACATCGTGTTTATCCTTCCTTGTGTACCATGCGTGTATTAATATATTGTGTTAGAAAATCGAATAATTTCTTATTTGTGCCGGCATTTACCAATTCTGACTCACTGTATTCCGGCAAAGGTATCCCCGGATCGCATTCGCCGCATATATCTATACCGATTATCCTGTAATTCTGCATAAAATATGACAATATATTTTCCAATACCGGCAGGCTCATCATGCCCTGACTCCAGTTCGTCTCTGAATATTTTAAACCGAGCACATCTTTGTCTATCGATATATATACCGGAAGATTGCTTATAATACCGGCAATTTTATTTTTATCTTTCCCGGACTTTATCTCTTCCGCTGAAAAAGTCAAAAGTTTTCCCTGCCCGTCCCGGTAATAAATCTGTTCTATATCATCCTCCGGAGGACCAATTAATACCAACTGTTTCAGGTACGGGTTATTTTCGAGAGTTTGTCCGGCCCAGTCGCCGCAGCTTATCATATTATCAATCATAGGCTTCTGCATATCCGTATGATGATCAAACACTACCAGAACAAAATCCTCATCAATTCTATCTGTAATTATCCCGGTAACATAATGATAATTACCCGAATCAAGAAAATGTATTCCGTTAATTCCATAAGGCTTGATCCTTGCCCAGATTTCATCTGCGGCACATCCGGAACAATATAAATCGCATTCTGTAATATCCGAGCAGTCAATCCAGTGTATTTTATTTCTATCTGGTATTCTCTCATCACAATAGACATGCGAAAAATCCAAAATCAAATTATTCATCCGGATTTCTCCATTCATCAAATATATTTTTTATACTCATTTTAATGTAAAATTAATGAGATATCAATACCGGCCTGCAATCGTCAGATAACGATATCTAACATTTGCGGCCGGCACATCAACAATATTCAGTTTTAATTAGACTCTTCCAGGAATCTTCTCTTACCTTCTTCAAATTCAGCAGGATAGAGTTTTCGGACTTCATCTTCATCATTTTTAAGACGAAGCATATTGATTACTGCCTTAGTTTTTTCTTCATTTGATGCTTCGTTTACAGCCTCAGCAATCATATTTTCCATTATTTCACACATGACTCTTTTTCCTCCTTCACTTGTTTTTAAGGATTTCGAATCTCTGTACACTCAAATACATTATATCCCAGTTACTGCACGGTTTTCAATACTTCTTTTATTTTATTCACCCGATAAGCCATACATATGATCTTCTTCAGTTATTTTGCGAATAACCCGGCATGGATTTCCGGCTGCCAGACTATATGGTGGAATATCTCTTGTCACAACACTTCCTGAACCAATTACGCACCCTTCTCCTATGGTAACGCCGCCACAAACAACCACATTAGATGCCAGCCAGCAATTATCTTTTATGGTTATTGGTTTCGCATACTCAAGATTATAAGAACTGCCATCTTCTCTTTTTCGTATATTACGTTCTTCAGGTAATAACGGATGCATAGGAGTTGCCAATGTAACATTTGGACCAATCAACACGTTATCTCCTATATGTATTTCACCCACGTCTAAACAGGTAAAATTAAAATTAGCAAAGCAGCTCTTTCCAAAGAACGTATTACATCCATAATCAAAATAAACAGGTGCCTGCAAATACGGAAGCTCCTCTGTTTCCGACAATAATTCTCTCAATATCCGTGTTTGCTCTTCTGCACAATCTTCATCCGTCAAATTATATTTTCTTGCTAATCTACGCGCATTCAGGCGTAATTGTTCCAATTCTTTATCTGATGAATCATATAACTCTCCACTTATCATTTTTTCTCTTTCAGTCATCTCTGCTAACCTCCAATTCAAGTGAATTTGAAATATAAAATCGGAAATCATGTTTTTTACAATACTCCTCTATTTTCTGAATCAGCTTACTGTCTGTTGTATATTCCAACAGATACACTTCTGCACCGTCTGCCTTACACGATTCCACATATTCGCAGAAATAATCTCTATCGTCCTTATTCTGCTCATAAAAGGTTCCCTTATCAAAATCAATACCGCTCCATACCGACTCCTGGTTCACGCCGGTCATAATATCTTTAGCAGTCCCATAACGTTCCCTATATTCCGTTACATAAACATCGCCGCCATTGATTATAACTTCTTTTCCGAGTGACATAACATCTTGCAGAATAACCGTAAGTCCATCAAATATACTTGCCGTAGTAGCATAATAATACACGTCACAATTATCAATGAAAAAACCATCAACACCTTTTTCATATAATTCACGGGCAAGGCTTCCTATAAACTTCTGCCAGTCCGGACTGGATACATCCATCCATTTCTCTTCTTCCCAATTCTCATAATCACCGAGTGCCAGTTTCTCATAATCCGCATAATATTCCCTGAAATTCTCAATTGAGCCAATATTAAGGTAGGTATATACGGTTACTTCATTTTCATGCAGAATCCCGATATCTTTCCGGGTAAAATACTGTGCATCAATCACTATTGTATCATATTCTTTGAACCTTTCCAGCGATGAGTCATCCGCATTCAGGAAAACTCCATAATCTTTTTTCTCTGACTTTTTTGATTTATTATCTTTTATAAAAAATAAAAATCCACCGATAATAAGCAAAAGGACAAACAATAAAACCAAAACCGTTATTTTTCCGCGTGATGTTTTCAACATCTGTTCATTTCCTCAGGTCAGCGTATTTTTCTGTATTTCAATGGTGACACCCCATATGTTTCCTTAAAACTTCTGATAAAATAGCTTACATTCTGATATCCGCTCTGCATCGCTATCTCCGTAACCGGGATATCCGTGTCCTGTAGCAGCTGTTTTGCATGCTCCAGCCGTAAATAAGCAACATACTGTGACAGCGTAATATGGAAATGCTCTTTAAAATATCGCGATATATATTTTTCCGAAAGATGAAACCTTTCCCCAAATTCCTTTAAAGATATCTTTCCGGAAAAATTCTGTTGAATATATGAAAGCATTTCTTTTTCTACAGTATTTCTGCCGCTTATGTCATTTTCGATTATATATTCTTTGTTCCACATTTCAAGGATGAATTGAAGAAGAATTATTTTTGTCTTTATCTGGGCTGTGATTTTCGATTCACTTTCATTTATTTCAATCAACTGCCCGCAGAGCTCTTTTGCCACATCCCCTATTCTGGGTTTTATCATCAGATGCCCGCTGCTTAATGGTTCGAGCAATTTATCATCCAGCGTATCATCTGTGCGAAAAGATATGTATTTTAACGGAAAAAGAAAAGTAAAATACTCCACATTACCGTTCTGCGTTCCCATAAAATGCAGGCTGCCCGGTGACACAACAAACGCCTCACCTGATTTCCCGGTATAGCTCTCTCCTGATATGCTTACAGTCAAAAGACCGCTTTTCACATATATAATTTCGAGTTCATCATGCCAATGTACCGGTATCTGAAAAGGTCTGCCGTTATTCCATATATGATACGTACTGAACGGATCATCCTTGGTACCATGTGGTTTATTTTCCTTTAAATCAAGATACATAATCCCTCCTGCAACTATACAAGGCTCTTACTTTTCCATTTTCCGCTTTTCCATCTGAGCACCATTCCTACAGCTCTCGCACACTCATCGGCTGCCATTGCAATATATGCTCCTATTGCCTGGAGCCCCATATTTATTCCCAGCAGATACGTTCCGCCGACTGCAAACAGATACATAAATATTGCACCCATTACAACCGGGAAAAGTGCATCTCCGCTGGTCTTCAATGCCTGGCCGTACACAAGATTAGTCACCCTTCCGAATTCAAGAAATATATCTACTACCAGAAGTTTTACCACAAGAGCTACCATCTGTGTATTATCTGTAAATATATGGACTATAAAACGTCCGGATAATGCAAATGTCACAGAAAAGCAGGTTGCTGTTATCAGACCATAAATCACCGCTTTTCTTGTTCCCTTGTCACATTCTTCATATTCTCCGGCTCCGATTCTCCAGCCGGTCATAATAGCATTGGCCTGAGCAAGTGCGGCTCCTACACAGTATGAAAAATTGGCTATCTGTATGGTATAAGAACGTGCCGTAACATTCATTCCATCCGAATCCATCTGATTCATAAAACGCACAACAAGTGTCATTGCCACATTATAAAGTGCTGTTTCCAGTGCGGAAGGGAATCCTATCTTAACAATCTGCGCAAGAATTTTTCGCGTTGAAATACGTTCAGGATTCTTCTTCGCTTTTATAAGTACAGCTCCCATTACTGCTACAATGATAAGGTTCACAACCCTTGATATAACCGTAGCAACGGCAACTCCCATTACGCCCCATTTAAAAACAAACAGGAATATCGAATTGAGTATTATGTTGATGACATTTCCGGCAATCGTACCTATCAATGAATGTTTTGTATATCCAAACACCCTGAGATAGCTGGAGAAAATAGGAATAAGCGCATTTAAAAAGCATGCTCCTCCAACGATTTTAAGGTATGTTTCAGCCGGCGCAAGTAAAGCCGGAGCAATGCTTACTATTCTGAGTATTCCGCCGGAAAAAAAAGCAAGAATAACAGACATCACTATGCCTATCGAAGCATTAAATATAAGTCCCAGCTGTCTGGCCTGATATGCAATTCCCAGCCTTCCCGCTCCGATATTCTGTGACATAACCGCAACCATACCTGATGATATTACACCAAACATTATGATAAAAACACCAATGTATGTATTTGCCGTTCCCACTGCTCCAACAGCCTGGTCGCTTACAGACGATAACATAAGTGTATCGACCATGCCCGAAAGCATATATAATAATGTTTCCAAACATATTGGCACAGATAACTGTGTCAGTGTCTTTTTCTCAACTGCCATATTCTGCTCCTTAAATACTAATATAACATATACTGTCAATAATACGCTATATTTTCACATATTTCTTGTAGAATATTATGCAGAAATTGCACTATTTCTACCTGTTTCCGTTATGTAATTGCTGATTCTATTAGGGAAATTGTTCTGTTCGTCGTTTGTCCTCTGTAAAACCGGAAGTTATCTGCTCACACATTCTGATGATGCCTCACTATTTTCTACGATTCTTTTTATGTCTTTTCTCATAATCTGCTCTAATCGGAGCACTGCAACACATAATCGCCTCATCCATCTCTGCCGCAGATTTTGCTTTTCTTACTGCACTTACGGTTTCTGACAATACCTGATAGTTCAGCTGCGTTCCAAACTCGTCATATCCTGCAGCTGTATAAACCGCATGGTCACATCCACTCCCTACTGTAGCATGATCATTTGCGGTATTTACAATCGCCTCCGTATTCATTTTCACAATATCATTACGAACAATTTTAAATGACATAGTCTCACTCCTGCTAACTTTATCTGTATTGTTACATCAACTTCAAATTTATATTTTTTTCTGTAAATAAATCATATCTGTTAGTTGAACCCCACCTTCAAAAATAGGGTGGTCATAGTTATCAATAAAAAAATTTTCAATGCTGTGTGAGCGGGCAAAACCAGATTTTTCATAAAAAGGAACGGTCAACGGGCTATCCCCTGTACCAACTTGTAGTATCGAATACTTCCCTTTATATTTCGTAGCAACAAAGTCAATTAGTGTCTTGCCGTAACCTTTGCCCTGATATTCAGGCGCAGTTGCAATATTTTTAATTTCAAGAATGCCTTTGCCCTCGTCGGTTACTACACACTCGCATTTAACCCCATTATCAACTAATACATACATCGTTCCTCTATCAATATATCGGTCTATCATGCTCTCTTGTTCATCGGCTAACAGTAATAAGGGGAGAAATTGTTTTTTATTCTCTTTGATTTCTATAATTTCCATATCGGTATGTACTCCAAAATTCCGATTTTATAATCAGATTTTTCGTAGCTTTCTTTTATTTAACAAATCCCATAAAATTACCCTCATCTAAATATATCTTCATATTTTCAGTGTCTTTTTCTATGCTCACTTCTTTTTCATAAATCTTTTTGTAGTATGCATTTTCTCTCTCAATTGTCAGAGTTTTGGAGTAATTTTTTTCTGCTTCCATCAGTAATTCTATTGTATTAACCTCTGCTAAGCTACTAGCACTACTAACATACTCTGTTTCAAATTCGTCATATAATAGTTGTCTATATGCTTCTATAGAATCATTTTTCTTATACCTTTTCTCTTGTATAATGCTATCTATTTCTTCTCTTGAATTAACCTTATCAATAAATTTTGTTAATTCAAAATAATTCAGTTCTTCTAAAGAGTCTTTATGACGCAATACAAAATCTTTCATTACAGGATTTAATTCAATCACCTCTTTTTTCTTGGAAAAAGAATAAAACAAACCATTTGTATCACCATATAATGCGCCGACCACATACTTTTTGCATTTTTTTGTTACCTGATCTACAATTCTTTCCTTTGCTGACAAAGTCAAATCATTAAACTGTATTGTTAGACTCTTATCTCCGGTTGTACACCCCACATATTCTTTCAATATTTGCTCTATATAAGTTTCCTTGGAATTTGAATTATTCTGAGCTAATCCATATTTAACTACCAATATCCAATATATTTCCGTAAAACGTTCAAATATCTCATAAAATGTGTAATCTGTTTTATTATATCTATGAATACAATCCATAATCGATTTCAGGAATACGAATTTGTAACTAGAACTATTTAGTGTCTTAGTAGAAAAAACATTTTTAAAGCTGTTTCGTGGAGATTTGAGTTATCAGACAGATAAAATCAGATGGATTGAGGATTCCATTGACGATGTTATCAATGAAGTGACGGAATGGAATTATGAAATGTTGAAGCAGGCACAGGCTGAGATGGAAAATCCGAGAGACTTTATTGACTTTGCAAACAAGAAGGCGAGTGCAGATACGCTTGCAGAGGACTATGAGATATTGGATAAGCTGTTTGACCGTACAAAGTATGGAGTGGAGATAGAAGCACTTGCTGTAACGCTGGCAGATGAGTTTATTCAAAATCTGCAATCGAAAGGTGGCATAGACGGTGCAATCCAAAAGATGACGGAAGCCATCGCAGAGGGGCAGGATTTGTTGCCGGAGGTATCGCCTGAGTTAAAGCAAAGGTCAGGGAAGGTGAGGTAAATGGCAGGAGATAAAAAAACGGTTGTTAAGCCTTTCCGTATGACGGAAAAGGAAGCCGAAAAGCTCCGTCTGGATGCCGAGCAGAGAGGTATAAAGGAATCAGAATATATCCGACTGCTATTGTCGCAGAAGCCGAATGATTACCCTGAGATACGGATTATGCTCCGTGAGCTAATAAATGAAGTCAATGCCATTTCTACCTTTACCACCCAACGGTAAATCACAGACAAATCCTGATACTCTCTGTGAGGCACATCTGCAAGCATCTCTCTATTCTGTTCTGTATTTACAAGCTGAAACACAATGTTGTCCTTTGCCTCAGACAACTCAATCTTAGGAATTTCAGGACAGCTAGTAAATGCCTTTACCATTCTCTCTGCACCTGATATAATTGCTTCCTTCAAGTCATTACATCACCCCAATCCAAACTCCTTTTTGTGAGTGGAAAGATAAAGCCTGCCAAGATACTCATATCCCTTCGCATTTGCCTTGACATCTTCAATATACTGGATATTGTTTCCGTTACACTCACCATACTCTGTTAATGCTGCTATTACCTTTGCCTTGATTTTTTCCTGTACTGCATCCGGCATGGCTGCTATATAGTAAGGTGGCAGTTCTGTAATCTCTGTCTGAACCTCCTTTTCATACTCATAACTTTTTTCAAAGTCATTGATAAACTTTTCTTTTACCAAGATTGCTCTTGTCTTGTTTTCCTCGCTGGCTAATTCCACCAACTCGTCCATGAACTGAATTAACTCTCGTTTTGTCATTGCCAACCTCCTTTTTCGGGCAAAAAAAGTAGGACTTATTAGCAATGTCGAATAAACCGTTTTTAAGAGCTAATTCAGTCCTACATGAATTTTAATATTAAATTTCACCTCGCATTCTAATAAAAGCCATAACTCGACCATATCAGTAATCGAACATTATCTGACTTTTTGAAATGTAGGTCTTTGATTGTAAACAGCGCTGTCCTAACCTTAACCTAATGGCATAAAAAAATAGGACTAAATCAGTGCAAACCCTTGATTTTGTTGGGTTTCTCTTAATTTAGTCCTATTATAACAGGTCCATGTCTGGATACATCCAGTTTTCCCACCAGTTTTTCTTGGATCAAACCTTTATTCTTACGAATTAATTGTAGTTTTTGTGAAAAAATCATTGCATATCACCTTCACAATCATCGTACTATATTTTGAGCATTTATTACATAAACCGCTAATTGCTATTTTGCTACTATTATTATACATTACATATTCACTTATGGTATGGTTCTCCGTTTATTATCCTGTAACTTCTGTACACCTGTTCAAGCAGTATGACCCTCATAAGCTGGTGCGGAAAAGTCATGTCAGAAAAGCTGAGCAGCATATCGCTTTGCTTTAATACACGCGGGTCAAGTCCAAGCGAACCTCCGATTATAAAAGCTATATGGCTTGTACCGCCGATACCCAGTTTATCTATCATTCCTGCCAGCTGCTCGGAATTTAATTTTTTACCTTCTATTGCAAGCGAAATTACATATTCGTCACCTTTAAGCGCACCGATTATACGCTCGCCCTCTTTGGCCTTAATCTGGTCACACACAGTCTGCGAACAGCCCTCCGGGGTCTTTTCGTCAGGCAGTTCAACAACAAAAGGCTTACAGTATCTTGTAAGCCTTTTCATATATTCATCCACGGCCTGTGAATAGAATTTCTCTTTTATTTTACCAACACAGATAATTGAAATTTTCATCGCAGCAGACACACATCTCCATCAAGTAATTTCTCGAACTCGTTCATCGGCATAGGTTTGGCATAATAATAACCCTGTGCAATATCGCATCCGATATTGGTAAGGAACTCGACCTGTTCTGCAGTCTCTACGCCCTCACACACTATCTTTATGCCAAGTCCGTGCGCCAGATTTACAATTGATTTAATAATATATCTGCTCTTCTCGGATTCGTCATCCAGAAACTGCTTGTCCAGCTTAAGTTCACTAATCGGGAGCAGATTCAGCATGTTAAGTGAAGAATATCCACAGCCGAAATCATCCATCGATATATTGTACCCAAGCTTTGACATTCGTCTTATTAAATCAATCATATCATCCGTATTCTCCGTGAAAGCACTCTCCGTCAACTCGAATACGATATTATTCTTATTGATGCCGTATTTATCAAAAGTATTGATAAGCTTATTAATATAAACCGTGTCATACACATGCATTCTTGACTGGTTTACCGAAATAGGCACAGTATATCTGCCCCATTCGCTGCGCTTTTTGATCATGGCACAGATACGCTCAAGCATATAGAAATCGACCTTATTGACGAATCCGTTCTGCTCAAAAAGTGGGATAAAATCATTCGGTGCAATCATTCCGTCCTCCGGTGACATCCAACGCACAAGCGCCTCTCCACCGACAATATGTCCGTCCCTGAAACTCACCTTAGGCTGGATATAAGGAACAAATTCATGATTGTTCAGCGCCTTACTCATCTTATATGTAAGTTTCTGTTTTCTAGCAATATCATAATTGATATTATTATCCAGAATGGTTACCATCTTGGATATGGATTTCTTGGAAAGCTTACTTGCTATTGCTGCCTTGTCAATCATCATATTGACATCTTCTCCGTAATCCTCGATGATATACATACCACAGTTGCAATTTATTTTAATAACTTCTCTAAGTTCCTCGATTTCAAATTCAATATCTTCCAGATATGTCTCAATAATGTATTTAAGACTGTTAATATCAAGAAAATTAATCATAAAAACAAATCTGTCCGCAAACATTCTTGTAAAAATGCCATCCGGCATAATAATGTCATGAATCCTGTCTGCTACAGATTTAAGTATTCTATCACCCTGGTTACGTCCATAATAATCATTAATCGCTTTAAAATTACTTATGTCTATCACACCGACAACATAATTAACGTCCTTATATTTAAGCATTATTTCGGAATCATCAACAAACCTTGCAAAATTACCGTACCCTGATATCGGATCAATATTAATATGTTCGTCAATTAACTTCTGGGTATTCCTCTTTCCCATCCATAATGAATAGCCTACAAGCACTAATATAAGTCCGACAAGAACTATAAGCAGATATACGTTGACCTGAATAGTGGCTGCATCTATCTCCATCTCAAGCAAAATCAATTGTGTAATCCTCACTCAACCAATAATATAATTCATTCCGGCATGCCTTACGGCACGCCGGATAATAATGCGCTGATTAATTCTTAGCGCTTAAGTACTCATCAATACCTTTTGCTGCAGCTTTTCCGGCTCCCATTGCAAGAATAACCGTAGCAGCTCCCGTTACGGCATCGCCACCGGCAAATACACCAATCTTGGATGTCTGTCCGGTTGTCTCATCAGCAACGATACACTTACGCTTATTGATCTCAAGACCCTTAGTGGTCGATGATATAAGCGGGTTCGGTGATGTTCCGAGAGACATGATAACTGTGTCAAGATCCATTTCAAATTCAGAACCCGGAATTTCCACAGGGCTTCTTCTGCCTGATGCATCAGGCTCGCCAAGTTCCATTCTCACGCACTTAATTCCCTTAACCCAGCCCTTGTCATCGACAAGAATCTCTGTAGGATTGGTAAGAAGATCAAAAATAATTCCTTCTTCCTTAGCGTGATGTACCTCTTCAACTCTGGCAGGAAGTTCTTCCTCACTTCTTCTGTAAATGATATGAACCTCAGCTCCGAGTCTCAATGCCGTTCTCGCAGCATCCATCGCAACGTTACCGCCGCCGACAACAGCAACCTTTGTTCCTGCTGCAATCGGGGTATCATAACCATCCTCAAAAGCCTTCATGAGGTTATTTCTTGTGAGATACTCGTTAGCTGAAAATACTCCGTTGGCATTCTCTCCCGGTATTCCCATAAATCTAGGAAGACCTGCACCCGAACCGATAAATACGGCTTCAAAGCCCTCTTCTTTAAGGTCATCAATCTTGACAGCCTTACCTACAACAACATTCGTCTCTATTTTAACGCCAAGCTTCTTAACGTTCTCAACTTCTGCCTGAACTACCTTGTCCTTCGGAAGACGGAACTCAGGAATTCCGTATACAAGAACTCCGCCGGCCTTGTGTAATGCTTCAAAAATAGTAACATCATAACCAAGTTTGGCAAGGTCTCCTGCACATGTAAGTCCTGACGGGCCTGAACCGATTACCGCAACCTTCTTGTTCTTTTTCTCTTTGGCCGGTTCCGGTGTGATTCCGTTCTCTCTTGCCCAGTCGGCAACAAATCGCTCAAGCTTACCTATTGATACCGGCTCACCCTTGATTCCTCTGATACATTTGCCTTCACACTGTGATTCCTGTGGACATACACGTCCGCACACAGCCGGAAGAGCTGATGACTGACTGATAATCTTATAAGCCTCAGCAAAATTACCTTCCTTAACTTCATGTATAAATGCCGGAATATTGATAGATACCGGGCATCCCTTCATACACATTGCATTCTTACAGTTAAGACATCTGGAAGCCTCTTCCATAGCCTCTTTCTCATTATATCCAAGGCAAACCTCTTCAAAATTGGTTGCTCTTACTTTCGGATCCTGTTCTCTTACAGGCACTCTCTTCATAACATCCATTATTTGTCACCTCCGCAGCCGCATCCGCCGTTCTTGTGAGTTGCACCCTCTGTAAGTGCCAGCATTGCGCGACCTTCCTGTGTCTTATACATCTGCTGTCTCTTCATGGCCTGATCGAAATCAACAAGATGTCCGTCAAATTCAGGTCCGTCAACACACGCGAACTTAACTTCATTACCAACCTGCACACGGCACGCTCCACACATACCGGTTCCGTCAACCATGATAGGGTTGACACTGACAACCGTATGTATTCCGAGTTCTTTGGTAAGAAGGCATACAAACTTCATCATGATCATCGGTCCTATAGCTACACAGTGGTCATACTCTTTACCAAGATCGTTTACGAGATATTTAATCGTATCCGTAACCATTCCGCCTCTGCCGTAACTTCCGTCATCTGTTGTTATATAGAGATTGCCGGCAACTTCCTGCATCTCCTTCTCAAGAATAACAAGATCCTTTGTCTTGGCACCAACAATAACATCAGCGGCAATACCGTGTTCATGGAGCCATTTAACCTGCGGGTAAACCGGAGCAGTTCCAAGACCGCCCGCAACAAAAAGAATCTTTTTCTTCTTAACATCTTCAATATCGTCTGTAACAAGATCGGAAGGACATCCAAGCGGTCCTACGAAATCTTCAAGATAATCTCCTGTCTTAAGCTCTGACATCTTCTTAGTGGATGCTCCGATAACCTGAACAACTATCTGAACCATTCCTCTTTCTCTGTCATAGTCTGAAATCGTAAGTGGAATACGCTCACCATTCTCGTCAATCTTAGCAATAATAAACTGGCCCGGCTCGCATGATTTAGCCACACGCGGAGCTTCTATTTCCATAAGGAAAATATTGCTGGCCAGAAACTCAGCCTTAAGTATCTTGTACATAAAGCACCTCCTATATTTATCTAATTACCATTTTATACAATAGAATCAAGTAATGCAATACAAATATACTGGAAAATTGTAAAAAAATAGCGTGAAACCGATAAAAGTCCCACGCTATGATTGTATTATTTGACTGATGAAAGTTTATAACTTCCCTTTGAGCCTGTTACCTTATATACATCTCCGGTATTGGCATCAGCACCATACCAATAATCCTGTGCATCATGTCCAATGTTGTAATAGAACATATATATCTGTTTATCATCGACTGTCTTTAATGAATAATAATCCATTGAACATTCATTATCATCTTTGTCAATATGTTTCTTATTGACAATTTTCTTGTCTATCAATGCACTCCATATGAAATCCTCTGCCTCTGTCTGAGTATATTTGGATTCATACGTTACCTTATATGTCTTGGATGCCATGGTGCTCTTTCCATGTCCGTCAACAACCATCACGGTAACAACCGTAGTTCCTGCCGGAAGTTCAAAAGGCTTGCTGTACTCTGTGCTGTCTGTAGTAGGTGCCGTTCCGTCAAGTGTATAATATGCCTTACTGCCTGACGCAATTCCGGTAACCGTAACCATTACTTTGGACGACTGTGAAATTGTCGTGTCTGACGGTGTTATTTCAGGTGTCGCCGGTCCTGAATACTGTATATTATAGGTCTTGGTTATAACATCGCTCTTAATTCCGTAATCGTTAACCGCATAGAATTTAACAGTGGTCTGCCCCTCTTTAAGTTCTATTCTGTTAGAAAAAACCTGTGCATTGTCCTTAGGATCTGAGCCGTCTATTGTGTAATATATCTTACATCCGTTATCAGCTGAAAGGAATACCTTCTGATCGTCGCTGTAACTGCCTTCATCCGGTGTCGCCACTGGATCCTGAGGCACATATTTCTTAAACAATGCAATAATATCATCATCTTCAGTGGCAGCTGCCTTTTCATACAGGTCGCCGAGCTTGGTATAATCTTTACCATTCAGATAAACTGACATAAGATTATAATATGCATTCTTGTTATCACTGTCACGGTCAATCACATCAAGCAATATCTCTTCTGCCTTATCATCCTGGGAAGTATTCTTATAACATTCAAACAGGTAAAGCATCATATTGATATTGGTATCACTGTCGCCCTTGCCTTCATCATAGGTAAGTGCTTTCTCAAAATCAGATATAGCGGTATCGTAATCTTTATCATCATAGGCCTTATATCCAAGTTCATTATAATATCCGTAATTATCTTTGCTCTTATTAAAAGCAGCCCTGACCACAAGAAATGCCGTTATTCCTATTATAAGAACCGCTGCTACAACAGATGCTACGATAATAATGATCTTCTTCTTATCCGGCTTATCGGAATCATCATCAGAATCATCATCCGGCTCATCATATATCTTCTCTTCTTCATCCGGTATATCATCTGTTTCAGATGTGTTCTTATTAACATATGCATGTGCATCAGCTGTCTCTTCATCCACAATACTTGCTATTGATTTGGCAAGTTCCTCTTCTAAATCAAAATCATCTCTCATAGTAACCTCTCCTTATTTTGCATACACTCACACTATACCACATTCATCATTCAAAATCAACAAATGCAAATATTAAGTTTTTGTTACGAAATACACTCCGGATGAAATTGTTACAAAAATGTTAAATCTTTTTTCGTTTTTTCACACAGCCGTCACATTCGTATACTAAATTAATAAGTGGATAGTGAAGTATAACTTTCTATCTCCCCCCTCATATTTAAAAGCTGGAAGCACCAAAGTTAATTCTTTGGTGCTTCGTTTTTGTTCTCGGAATCGAAAAAGGCATTGTGGTCAATCAGCCGCAATGCCTTTCGTTATTCTTATATTATTTTTTCCTGTTAATGAACTTGCCCGGATCCACAGCCATTACTTTGACATAACATGTAACTGTCTTACCATCGACCGTTCCGCTTATCACACATTCACCCGGCATACGTCCTGTTACCAGTCCGTTACCGTCTATTGTAGCAATTCTTGGATTCGATGTTCTCCACGATACTGCTGACGGAGCACCATCCACATACAGGTTAAATGTATCATATTGTTCTATCTTGATATCCGTATAATGCATTGCCATTGAATGTATTATACATGTATCCTGAACGGTTCCGGATGAACTGTATGCCGTAACTTCACATGTTCCGGCCCCAACCGTAATGATATTGCCATATGCATCAACCGTCACAATAGATGTATCTGAGGATACCCATTTAACATGTTCATTTGTATTGGTCGGATATAACCTTGCAGTAAGCTGTCTTGTCTTGCCCTTTAACATCGTGATTTCCGATGAATTAACCGAAATCGAAGATGCCTTTATTATTTCCTTGACAATAACCGTACAGTTGGCAACAACTTCATTGCCATCTGTCGATGTAGCATGTACCACAGTTCTTCCTGGAGTTACACCCACTACATCACCGTCGGAATATACCTTTGCCACGCTCTCGTCATCCGATGTCCAGACAAGATTCTTGATAGATGCATTAGGCGGTGTTATTGTTGCCTGTAAGTTATATGTATCTCCTACATATACAGTAATCTTTGACTTGCTTAATGATATCGATGTAACAGGATTAATGACTCTTATTACAACCGAATCGCTTACTCCGCCACCATCAGCCGCTGTCGCAGTTATAACAACATTACCCGGCTTAACACCTGTAACCTTACCGCTCTGATCCACGGTCGCAATCGACGTATTGCTGCTTCGCCATACAACCGCTTTATTGGAAGCAGTCTCTTTACCAACTGTCACTTTAAGATTTACTGAATTATTCACGTTAAGATTCTTCGGGTTACCTGAAATCTTAATGCTCTCTACATACTCTTTAACTTTAATTGTACATGTAGCCTTGAGTCCGCTCTCGTTAGTCGTAACGACTATCTGACATTCGCCTCCGACAAGTGCCGATACAACACCGTTCTCATCAACAGTCGCTATCGTCGGGTCACTTGACATAAATGTTACCGATTTATCAGGTGCATCATTAGGAAGTACCGTAGGAACTATTACAAACTTTGTTCCGGTTACCATTTCCTGATAATATGTATTAAGTGTGAGTCCCGTTACCGGTTCCGTTATCTCTATAATGCAGTATGCAACCGTTCCGTTATCTTCACTTACACATGAAATCGTTACCGTACCTACAGCAAGTGTGGTAACTTTACCGGTCTGGTCAACCGTTGCAAGCGATGTATCAGATGAACTCCATGTTACCTTCTTATTGTCAGCCGTATCAGGAAGTACCTCCGCACTGAGCCAGAGTACCGTTCCTTTCTTGACCGATAATTCAGTTTCGGAAAGATTGATAGATGTAACAGGCTGAAGAACCGTAACATTAGTCATATCAATATATCCGCCATCCTCTGTCTGGACGATTATTGTGGCACTGCCGCTTCCCACAGCAGTGAGCATACCTGTTGAATCAACGGTCACAACCGCTTCATTGGATGATGACCATTTAACATTCTTATTGGTTGCATTATCCGGAGTAATCAAAGCTGTAAGTCTCGACTGCTCGCCTACATTAAGCGTAAGCCTGTCGTAATCCATCTTAATTCCTTCAACCTGCTGCGTTATATGGAATTTACAATATGCCACTTTGGAATTGTCCGCATTGGAAGTTACACTTACATATGTCTCACCAGGTCCTACAAATGTTACAAGACCATTCTGGTCAACCGTAACGACCGAAGGATCCAAGGATGCCCATGTTACGGATGTATCAACGCCGGCCGATGCCGGAAGAACTGTGGCTGTAAGCTGGAACTTCTGCAATGCCATCTGTGCCGTAACGCTTGTGTTATCAAGAGTTATGCTTGTTACTCCTTCAGTTACATAAAAATCCGCCGTTGCGATATATAATCCGTCTTCCGAAACTACAGTTATCGTAGCCTTGCCGCCGTTAAGACCAGTTACAAGTCCAAGCTGCTGCTGGCCTTCACTGGTATATGGTACAACCGATATGATTGACGGATCGGAGGATACCCAGCTGAGCTTGGTATTATCCGGAACAACCGTCTCTCCGAAGTTAAGATACGCCGTAATATATAATTCCGCCCCTTTCTGGAGGGAAATCATGTCCTTAATCTCTTTACCATTGTACATAAGTGTGAGATTATTTACAGGATTAAGTATATAAACTTTACATTCTGCAGTCTTGACAATACCGTCAATCTCCTGCGTTGCTATAAGTGTTACATATCCGTTGTCTCCGGTCTTAAGTGCTGTTACCGTTGCTGTAAGACCGTCTTCCGAAATTTCAAGCAACGCCATGTCACTGTCCGATAATTTCCAGTGAACCGGCTGCTCAGTGTTCGAAACCATAGCTGTAACGCTTCCCTTTGTTCCGATGTTAAGGGACATTGATGTATTGGAAAGTGAAAATCCGTCAATAACGGTAATTGTTATTGTCTCAACATGCCCGTTCCATGTCACCGTCACATCTGCCGTTCCGGTGCTGTTTGCCGTAAACATTCCTGTCTTGGAGTCATACGAAACTATATTATTATTGCTTGATGCATAATTAACCTCTGATGGATTGGCTGTTGTTGAAATCGCAATCTTGTCACCGACGAGAACTGTCGTCTCCGGTGTATTGACAACATACGGTACTTTTACCGTTACCGAATCGCCGGCATTATTATTGGGATTATGATCAAGGCAGCTGGCATATACCGTAGTAGATCCTGCGTACACACCGTACACAACTCCGTTGCTTACAGTAGCAACATTCTCATCCGCAGACCACCAATATACATCCGAAACTGAATTACTGTTAGTGGTAAGTGCAACACTCTGTCCTTGGCCAACTTCAACGGTATCTTCAGCAATGGTAACTCCAACCGTTACATTAAATGAATATTGAAGTCCGTCCGCAGGTATCGCAGCAGTGATTGTAGCCGTGCCACCACTTATAGCCTTAATTGTGGCTGCATTGCCATTACCTGTTACCGTGGCAATATTACTGTTTGATGACGACCATTCAACGTATTTGGATGTGGCAGCGTTACATGTAACATTGCCGTCATTACCCGGCTGCATGATTCCCGCAACAGAATCATAAGCCACCGTAAGCGGTACCATCACCGGTATCTCTTTATATACATAATCTTCATCCAGCAGATATCCTACCGTAAGCTTGGTCTTGCCTGCTGCAACAGCCTTAACCGTTCCTACGCCCTCGATATTGCTGACACTTGCCACGAGATTATCGGCTGAACTCCACGTAAAAGTACCGTTCGTCGCCGAAGCATTCAAAATACTGACCGTAGCATTTACAGTAACCGCCTCTGAATCTGATTTAAAATTAATGGCCGGCGTATCAACGGATAAAATAACCGTTGCGGCCCTTACCATAACCACTCCTATTGTAGTCGCAACTATTATTGCGAAAACAGCAGCTACTGCCTTCCAATGATTTCTAAGGAATTTTCTGAATTTCATATTATCCTCCAAAAAGACATAATTACAGCTTTATCTTATGTATCGGAACTTGTCCGTCAAAAAATTATACCTGTTTATGATTTTTCTTGAGCATTTTTTGTATTTATTATATAATAGCGACATAAAGGAGGCCGCAAATGAATATTTATGATATTTCTGATATGACGGGTGTATCAATTGCAACCGTATCCCGTGTACTCAACAACAGTCCAAAGGTAAGCGAATCCACACGCCGGAAGGTTATGGACGCCATCCGTCTTACCGGATACAGCCGGCAGAAGCGCCAGTCATCACAAAGTGTCGGGATTATATATTCCGGCTCTGTTCAACGTAATGGTTTCAATATGATAAATACCCTTGTAAGTGTTTTGAACAATCGTAACATAACACCGTATCTGTGGGTGTCCGACGGCAGCCAGAATGATCTTAAGCCTGCTGTCGATTTCATGTGTTCAAAGCATGTTTATGCTATTGTCTGTGATAACACATGCCTTCCCTCTTCTGCCGCGGATACATTGGCCGGATTCAAAAGCGGCTCATTGCCTTCGGTCATAATGATAAATTCATATAAAGACACGCCCGGAGTCATCAATATCATCTGCGACATCAAAGATACTTTTATGACACTTGTCAGTAATACGCTTAAATCAGGTGCTGTTTTTCCGGCTTTTCTCTTCTCGTCAATGTCGGAATTCTGTCTTGAGATGCTTGACGGTTTCAAACTTGCCTGCGCAGGTGCCGGAATCGAACCGTCAGTCGAATGTATGCATCTGTGCGCAGGTGCCGGAATCGAACCGTCAGTCGAATGTATGCATCTGTGCCCCGGCGGAACCGCAGATTCTTATAACTATATTAAATCGCTAAAAGAACAGGGCAAAATACCGGATGCCATATTCTGTTCCAACGATATGCTTGCACTCGGGGCATCAAACGCCCTTGCAATGCCGGATGTCCGAATAACCGGATGCGGTTGTGATTTATGTACGGAGCCGGGAATTATGCCGTTTGGCAGCATAAACTGCCGGATTGATGAAATAACACGGCATATTGCGGACACTCTCATGAATATCTCAATCAACGTACCCGTATCCACGCGGACGGGATTTACTCCTTATTTATAAAGGGGCACTAAAAAACATACCGTTTTCCATGCCCCAGTTAAATCAGGATGTATTATTTTATTCAAACCGATTCTTCATCAAATTCCACCTTAACATAATTACCACGTTCGGTCGTCTCTATTTCAAGAACTTTACCCTCAGCAGACTTGATGCGTTCGGCGAATTTGTAATTGCGCGACATTGCCACCGCCGGGACTATGGTATAATACCAGCTCGACGGAAGCACTCCCTCTGTTATCTTAACGGTATCTCCCGGTTTTACGAGATTCTCCCGTTCCATTTTAAATTCTTCGATTCTCATAATTCAATATGATTTAATCCTCTTCGTCATCATCAGGCATATCCCAGTTGTGATATACAGCCTGAACATCGTCATCATCATCAAGCAGATCCAGAATTCTGTTCATCTGCTTAATATCGTTCTCCGAAGTAAGTTCAACCCATGTCTGCGGAATCATTGTAACTTCAGCCTGTGCAAGCTCAAGTCCTGCTGCTTCAAGAGCTTCTCTTACGGTGCCACAGTCATCCGGAGCTGTGATGATTTCAATTTCATCCTCATCCTCGTCATTGACGTCTTCTGCACCCGCATCAAGTGCAAGCATCATAAGCTCATCGGCATCCATCTTACAATCTTCCTTGTTGATAAGGATCTGGCCTTTCTTGTCAAACATAAATGATACACATCCTGGCGTACCTACATTTCCATTGCCCTTTGTGAATGCATTTCTTACGTTAGACGCTGTTCTGTTCTTATTATCAGTAAGTGTCTCAACGATGATCGCAGTTCCGTTAGGACCGTATCCTTCATATGTGATTGCAGTGAAATTTGCTGCATTGGCATCTCCGGCAGCCTTCTTGATACTTCTGTCGATCGTATCATTAGGCATATTGTTTGATTTAGCCTTTGCTATAACATCTCTTAACTTACTGTTATTGTTAGGATCCGGACCGCCCTCTTTAACCGCAACCATAAGCTCCTTACCTAATCTGGTAAAAACCTTACCTTTTGCTGCATCATTTTTCTCTTTTTTATGTTTGATGTTGGCAAATTTTGAATGTCCTGACATACGACACCTCCATTAGTCTTCTTTAACGTCTTTGATGCTGAAGCTGTATCTTCCCATCTTGTCTTTGCCAAGACATACGCACTTAACCTTATCGCCAAGTGTAAGGACATCTTCAACATGATCTATTCTTTCCTTGCAAATCTTGGAAATGTGAACCATTCCCTCTTTGCCCGGTGCAAACTCGATAAATGCGCCGAATTCCTTGATGCTTATGACTTTACCTTCAAGTACAAGCCCTTCCTCATAATCGGTTACGATTGTCTGGATATACTTGATTGCCTTATCCATAGCAGCCTTGTCTGTTCCGCATACCGAAACTGCTCCGTCATCTGTTATATCAATCTTAACGCCCGTTTCCTCGATAATGGCATTAATCGTCTTACCTCTCTGTCCGACAACATCACCGATCTTAGCAGGGTCAATCTGAATCTGTACAATCTTAGGTGCATATGCGCCAACTTCTTTACGAGGTTCCGCAATGGCTTTCTTCATGCAGTTCTCCATAATGTACATTCTTGCCTCACGGCATCTTGCTATGGCACCTTCTACGATAGGTCTTGTAAGTCCGTGAATCTTGATATCCATCTGGATTGCCGTTATACCTGCATCGGTACCTGTTACCTTAAAGTCCATATCTCCGAAGAAATCTTCAAGGCCCTGGATATCCGTGAGAAGAACATAATCATCATCTGTCTCACCTGTTACAAGTCCGCATGAAATACCGGCAACCATCTTCTTAATAGGTACACCTGCTGCCATAAGTGACATGCATGATGCACATGTAGAAGCCATTGATGTTGAACCGTTGGATTCAAATGTCTCTGATACGGTTCTTATTGCATATGGGAACTCCTCTTCTGACGGAAGCACAGGCAAAAGAGCTCTCTCAGCAAGTGCGCCATGTCCGATTTCACGACGTCCAGGTCCTCTTGAAACCTTGGTCTCTCCAACCGAATAAGCCGGGAAATTATAATGGTGCATATATCTCTTGGATGTTTCCTGCTCATTAAGTCCGTCAATTTTCTGCGCATCTGAAAGAGGTGCAAGAGTACATACGTTGCAGATCTGTGTCTGTCCACGTGTAAACATTGCTGAACCATGGACTCTTGGAATTATATCTACTTCAGCCGCAAGCGGACGTATCTGTGTAATCTCACGTCCGTCAGGTCTTCTGTGATCTTTAAGAATCATCTTACGAACTGTCTTCTTCTCATACTGATATACAGCTTCATCAATAAGCGGAAGCCATTCTTCCTTCTCTGCAAAATTCTCTGCAAGATAATCCTTAAGGTTACGGATTCTCTCTTCACGAACCTGCTTTTCAGGAGCAAACATTACCTCTTCCATCTCTGCAGGAGGTACAATTTCTTTAATCGCATCAAACAATCCTTCAGGAATTGCACAGCTTGTATATTCATGCTTCGGTTTACCGCATTCAGCGACAATCTTGTCAATAAAAGCGATAACCTGCTGGTTAACTTCATGAGCCTTGTATATTGCTTCGATCATCTTGGCTTCAGGTACTTCATTGGCACCTGCTTCAATCATGATAACTTTCTCTCTTGTTGATGCAACAGTAAGCTTGAGATCAGAAACAGCTGTCTGTGCACCGTTAGGATTGATTACGAATTCTCCGTCAATAAGTCCTACCTGTGTTGTTGCGCAAGGTCCGTCAAACGGGATATCTGATATAGCAACTGCGATAGCTGAGCCAAGCATTGCCGTAAGCTCAGGGCTGCACTCCGGATCAACTGACATAACAAGGTTGTTGAGTGTTACATCATTACGGTAATCCTTAGGGAAAAGAGGTCTCATAGGTCTGTCGATAACACGCGATGTAAGAATGGCATTCTCTGAAGCCTTTCCCTCTCTCTTATTAAATCCTCCCGGTATTTTACCTACAGCATATAATTTTTCTTCATATTCAACGCTGAGTGGGAAGAAATCGATTCCGTCCCTTGGTTTCTCCGATGCTGTTGCGGTTGAAAGTACAACAGTATCGCCATAGTGCATAAATGCAGCGCCGTTAGCCTGCTTTGCAACTCTGTCGATGTCTACCGTAAGTGTTCTTCCGGCAAGTTCCATACTAAAACTTTTATACATAGTATCTCCTGTTCTGCCTTTGCGGCATGTTTGTTATAGTGCGGCGGCAAGACATCGAAACAACTGACAAATCCACAGCTGTCTGTACATTTGTCAGTGGTCTCGCACATCCTGCCATCCGTCTTTTGCACGGTAAAAATGGGCGGAAAACTCCGCCCATACCATAAACTATTTTCTGATTCCCAGACGGGCAATCAATTCACGATATCCTTCAACATCATTCTTCTTGAGGTACTCAAGTAATGCTCTTCTCTTACCAACCATTTTAAGAAGACCTCTTCTTGAATGATGGTCTTTCTGGTTAACTTTAAGATGTTCTGTGAGCTCCTTGATTCTCTCTGTAAGAAGGGCTACCTGTACTTCTGGTGAACCTGTATCTCCTTCTTTTCTGCCGTACTCGGCGATAATCTGAGTCTTTTTTTCTTTAGATATCATCTGCGATATTCCTCCTTAATTATAATCACCGCATACTAAGAACCAGGTCGGAGTGTCCTGTATCTGAGTATCGGTTAAGCATTAATACTTTACGATATTAACATATTATCGGATATAAATCAAGATTTTCTTTCGCTCTTTATATCATAAAATATGTTTTTGAAAATTCTATATCCCTTACAAGCTGGTTCTTAAGTGCGTCGACCGATTCAAATTTCATTTCAGGCCGCCGGAAATGTATCAGTTCCACTTTAATGCTTCTGCCGTAGAGATCGCCGTCATATCCGATAAGGTTGGTTTCGACATTGACCGCATTGTTATCGGAGATTGTCGGTTTGACACCAATATTACTGATTCCGTAATATTCTTTGCCATCTATTAATGTTTTGGACGCATATACGCCGAACGGCGGAAGAATTTTATCATCACCCGGCAATATATTTGCTGTCGGAAATCCTATTGTGCGTCCTATTCTGTTGCCGTGTACGACAACTCCCGTTATGCTGTACGGGTAATCCAGAAGAATGTTAACCGTTTCCATATGTCCTGCCGCAATTTCTTCGCGAACCCAGCTGCTGCCGATTTTTCGGCCATCATATGTCTCTTTTTTGAGAATTACCGGTTCAAACCCGAGTTTGTCACAGTTTGACCTTAATGTCTGCGCATTTCCTCGTCCGCCCTTGCCAAATGTCCAGTCTTCACCAACTACAATATATGCGGCTTTCATTTTGTTTTTCAGGACATCTGTAAGAAAATCAACAGGTTCTGTGTCCGCAACTTCTGTATCAAAAGGGTACTCAACCAGAATATCGACTCCGAGTTCCTCAAGAATAGCTTTTCTTTCACCCGGTGTGGTTATTTTCTCGCTTTCCATATACGGAAATTTATTTTCCTCTGTTACCTTGAAGGTAAAAACTGCGCTTTTCATTCCCGTCTTGCGGGAAATCTCCAGCGCTTTATGAATGAGTTTTCTGTGTCCTTTGTGTATTCCGTCAAATTTGCCCAGCGTCACAACCGTGTGCTCATCAAGTACAAAATCTTTGTTTTCAATGCAAATCATTAATTCACTCTCCGTTCAGAAACATTTTATACGGTCTGTAAATGCCGGTATGTCTGTCATACTCATACAAAGCCGTAAAAAGCGGTTCTCTTTCCTTACGGTCAAAATATATTCTCACCTTATATACATCATCTGCTTCAAGACGACCGGCACTGCATTCATCCGCTTTGAACATATTGCCGTTTTTAACATATTTCCAGTATGTTTCAGGAATCACTGCTGCAGGATAATCCATGAAGAAAAAATCAACAGGTTTAATGCACTTTTCCAATGTTCCGGCGTTCTTCCTCTGTTCAACTTCATCCAGCGTGAGCGCATCCTCTGCAAGGCATATTCCCGAACGGGTTCTTACAAGGTCTTTCATGCATGCCCCGCAGCCCAGTTTGGTGCCTATGTCCCTGCAAAGCGATCGGATATAAGTTCCCTTGCTGCATCCGACGGTAAATACACACTCTGCGGTTCCTACGGTGTCTATTTTAATATAATCTATGACAACGTTGCGCGGCTTACGCTCTACTTCAACACCTTTTCTCGCAAGTTCATAAAGTTTATGTCCGTTAACTTTAATTGCCGAATACATGGGTGGAATCTGATCATAGCTTCCCACAAAAGACATGATTGCATCTGTTATCGCACCGGCATCCGCCGTGACTTCTTTCTCTGTCAATACCGTACCGGATATATCTTCAGTATCAGTGGTAACTCCCAAGAGCATTGTAACTTTATATTCCTTGGTTCTGTCCGTTAACATATCACATAATCTGGTTCCATTGCCAAGGCACACAGGAAGCACGCCCGTTGCATCAGGGTCAAGTGTTCCTGTGTGTCCGATTTTCTTCTGTTTCAATATTCCTCTTAACCTGGCTACAACATCGTGTGATGTGTACCCTTTCTCTTTGTAAATATTGATTATGCCGTTATACATTATCAAAGTCCTGCTCTTACGAGCTCCTCCAGTTTGGTAATAATCGCATTCTTATCCAGTGTCGTTGTGAATCCGGCAGCTCTTATATGTCCGCCGCCGCCAAATTCTCCCGCAATGCTGTTGACATCAACATCATGCACGGAGCGCAGGCTTGTCTTTATCTTTCCGTCCGGAAGTTCGTACATAAATACAGCAACTTCGACTCCCTCAGTAAATCTGAGTTCATCAATAATTCCTCCCGTATCGCGGCCGATAACATCATATTCCTTCAATGTATCCGCTGATACATAAGAATATATAAGCCTGCCGTCTAAAAGCCTCTCCGAATCAAGCAATGCTTTCCCGAGCAGGAGATTCTGCTTATAGCTTTTTCTGAAAAACGTATCATCAATAATACTTGTGAAATCAATTCCTTTGTCCATAAGCTTGCCTGCAATCTGCATTGTCCTGCTTGTCGTCGACTGGTATTTAAAAACACCTGTATCATGAACCATGCCCGTATACAGGCATTCTGCCGTATTTTTTGAAATATGATTTTCATCGAGCAATTCAAAAAGCACTTCGCTTGCAGAGCTTATCTGCGGACATATATGATTGATATCAGCAATACCTTTTGTGGACATATGATGATCGATACATATCGTCTTAGAAGCATTGCGTATATAGTCAAGTGTAAATTCCGCAACACGTCCGAGGTCGCCGCAGTCCAGTATGATAAAAACATCGTATTTGATATTTTTATCTGCCGAATGCCTTATATCCGAAGCACCCGACAGGAACTTAAATTTTTTTTCAATCGGATCAAGATATATATCAACAGTCTTGTCCGGCATATTCTCCCTGATATAATTGTAAAGACCCAGAGTCGAGCCGACACAGTCCCCATCAGGCCTTATATGCCCTGTAATTCCTATGCTTGCAGCACTTAAAATCTCTTCTTCAACAGATACCATTATTCCTCCCTGCCCTCATCTTTGGCACTTACCTCATCAATAAGTCTGGACATATTAACACCGTATTCTATTGACTGGTCAAGCACAAAAATAATCTGAGGTGTATTTCTGAGATTAACGGTCTTGGCAAGAAGATTCCTTATATATCCTTCCGCACTTCTCAAACCGGTAATTGTATCTTTCTGTGACTGTTCATCTCCGAGAACACTTATATATGCCTTGCACATCTTAAGGTCCGGTGAAACTTCCGTGGCAACCACGGAAGTCATCGGATTAATTCTCGGATCCTTTATTTCGGCGCGGATTATATTGCTTAATTCGCGCATGACTTCATTATTTATTCTGGTAAGTTTGATGCTGTTTTTACGCATGGCTTAACCTCCTAACGCGGTATTTCAACCATAGTATAAGCTTCAAGTATATCGCCTTCCATGATGTCATTGAATTTTTCAAGAACACATCCGCATTCATATCCTTCTTTGACTTCCTTGGCGTCATCCTTGAATCTCTTAAGTGAGGCGAGAGGTCCATCATAAATCATGTCATCGCCTCTCATAAGTCTTACAGAACATCCTCTTGTAAGAACTCCGTCAAGTACATAAGAACCGGCAATTGTTCCTACATCTGATGCTTTGTATGTCTGGCGTACTTCTGCGTGTCCGATTACTTTCTCCTCATACTTAGGATCAAGCATTCCCTTCATGGCAGCTTCGACATCCTCTATAGCCTGATAAATTACTCTGTATAATCTCAGGTCAACATTCTCCGCATCGGCAACTGCTTTAGCCTGATTATCAGGACGGACGTTAAATCCGATTATAATTGCATTCGATGCTGATGCAAGTATAACATCTGATTCATTAATCGCGCCGACACCCGCATGAATAACTTTGACGACAACTTCATCATTGGATAATTTCATAAGGCTCTGCTTTACTGCTTCAACCGAACCCTGTACATCGGCCTTAACAATAATATGAAGTTCCTTAAGATTACCTGCCTGAATCTGCGAGAACAGATCATCAAGCGACATTTTGGACTTCGTCTCTTCGAGAAGTTTCTCTCTTCCTTCCCTGATAAATGTCTCGGCAAAGCTTCTTGCTTCCTTCTCTGTCTCCGGAGATACAAATACATCACCGGCATTAGGCACATCATTAAGACCGAGTATCTCTACCGGAATTGACGGACCCGCCTGCTGTATTCTTTTTCCCTTATCGTCAACCATTGCTCTTATCTTGCCATGACATGAACCAACCGCAATATGGTCACCGACATGAAGTGTTCCCTTCTGTACAAGCATTGTTGCAACAGGTCCTTTACCTTTATCAAGTCTTCCCTCAAGAACAAGTCCTCTGGCTCTTCTGTTAGGATTAGCTTTAAGTTCAAGGATTTCTGCCGTAAGCAAAAGCATATCAAGGAGATTGTCGATACCTTCTCCAGTATGTGCCGATACCGGACAGAAAATAGTGGAACCGCCCCAGTCTTCAGGTATAAGTTCGTATTCCACAAGTTCCTGCTTTACTCTTTCTATATTGGCACTAGGCTTATCAATTTTGTTGATTGCAACTACTATTTCAATTCCGGCTGCCTTTGCATGGTTAATAGCTTCGACAGTCTGTGGCATTACACCATCATCGGCTGCAACTACAAGAATGGCGATATCTGTTGACTTGGCACCACGCATTCTCATGGCCGTAAATGCCTCGTGTCCCGGTGTATCAAGGAATGTTATCTGCTGTCCGTGTGCCTCTACCGTATAAGCACCGATGTGCTGTGTGATACCTCCGGCCTCTCTTGATGTTACATGTGTCGAACGGATGGCATCAAGAAGTGATGTTTTACCATGGTCAACGTGTCCCATAACGCAGACAACAGGCGGTCTCGGAACAAGAGTTGACGGATCGTCTTCCTCTTCCTTAAGAAGTTCCTCGATAACATCGACTTTAACCTCATGTTCACAGATACAGTTGTATTCCAATGCAATTTCTTCAGCTGTATCGAAATCGATTTCCTGATTGATCGTCACAACCGTTCCCTGCAGGAAAAGTTTCTTAACAAGTGCTGCAGGTGCTATCTTCATCATATCAGCAAGTTCTTTAACAGTAAGCGTATCCGGAAGCGTAAGGGTTCTGATTGTCTCCTCTTCCGCTTTTTTCTGCTGCTGTTTAACTTTATTCATATTCTTCTCGAGAGCCTTGGTGTTCTCCATTCTCTCGGTCTTATCGTAGCTGCTGTTATCTCTCTTACGGTTTTCCCTGTCACGGTTTCTCTGCTCTTTAGCTTCTCTTTCCTTGATAGCTTCTCCGCCGTCAAATCCGCTGTTTCTGTCATCCTTGCGGAAATTATTTCTGTCATTGCCACCGGTTCTTCTGTTATCCGGTGCTGCATTTCTGTCCTGGTTTCTTCCATCCTGGCGTCTGTCTGCAAATCTTCCGTCCTGACGTCTGTTATCTCCAGATCTTCCATCCTGGCGTCTGTTATCTCCCGGTCTTCCATCCTGACGTCTGTTATCTCCAGGTCTTCCATCCTGACGTCTGTTATCTCCAGGTCTTCCGTCCTGACGTCTGTTATCTCCCGGTCTTCCATCCTGGCGTCTGTTATCTCCAGGTCTTCCATCCTGACGTCTGCCATCTCCAGGTCTTCCATCCTGGCGTCTGTTATCTCCCGGTCTTCCGTCCTGACGTCTGTTGTCATCAGGTCTTCCATCCTGACGTCTGTTGTCATCAGGTCTTCCATCCTGACGTCTCTCCGCCGGTCTGGCATCCGGTCTCGGCTTTCTGTCTACCATTGTTCCATCCGGGCGCACTCTGTCGCTTGGACGTTCTCCAGGCTTAGCGTTGTCTCTTGGGCGGATTCTCTCTACCGGTCTTCCGTCCGGGCGCACTTTGTTGTCCCTTCTGTCGCCAGGTCTTCCATCTCTTCTGTCGCCTGTTCTTCTCTGGTCTCTTACTTCCTTGCGTCCGCTGTTCTGCGGATTATATGAAGCAAAAATCTTTTTCTTCGGTGCTGCATCTTTAGATGCGTCCGCTCCGGCTGCCGTTTCTGTCTTAGGTGTCTCCGTCTTAGGTGTCTCTGTCTTAGGCTCTGTTTTAGGTGCCTGTTCTTTGGTCTCTGATGTATTACGGCCTTTTGCAAAATACTTTCTTGCACTTTCAGCTTCCGCATCAGACACAGAACTTGAATGTGTTTTAATATCGCTGTTGCTCTTTGAAAGGTACTCTACAAGTTCTTTGTTGGGCACATTTATTTCTTTTGATAATTCGTAAACTCTCATTTAGTTAAAACTAACCTCCTTGATATTTAAGGATTCACATTCCGATTAACCGGAATTTATAAATCTAATTTGCCGATAAGCGACTTCGCCAGTCCCTCGTCCGTAACCGCTGCCGATGTACGGATTTCACATCCGATACTCTTTCCGAGTGTCTCCTTGTCAGCATAGAATGCTATCGGGACATTATAGAAACTGCACTTATCACTGAATTTCTTTTTGGTCTTGTCAGAGGCATCTTTCGCTATCACAACAAGGTACGCACTTCCGTCCCTTATCGCATTCTCTACCGAGAATTCGCCGCTGACAATATTTCCGCCACGTTTGGCAAGTCCGAGCATGGAAAGAACGTTATCATTTTTCATAATCAGCCATCTCCTTCTTAAGCTCATCATATACTTCCTGCGGGATACGGACTTTTAACGAACGTTCAAGGCCTTTATTCTTAACTGCTTTTTCAAGACATTGCATTGTCTTACAGATATATGCGCCTCTGCCGTTTTTCTTGCCTGTATCATCAAGAAGTATTTCACCTTCACTTGTCTTTATAACACGCAGCATTGCTTTTTTTTCTTTATCTTCACCGCATCCCACACACTGTCTGAGCGGTATTTTTCTTTCTGCTGCCATAATATTACCTTTTACTGCTCATCCGGATATTCATCTGAATATTCCTCATCATATTCAGCTTCCGGATAATACATATCAAGTAATCCAAGCTCTTTGGCCTGTGTTTCACTCTTGATATCGATCTTAAATCCTGTAAGTTTGGCTGCAAGTCTTGCGTTCTGTCCTTCACGTCCGATTGCAAGTGAAAGCTGGTAATCCGGTACTATAACCTGCGCTGTTTTCTCTTCATCATCAGCAACTACCGATACAACCTTCGCCGGGCTGAGGGCATTTTCAATAAGATTGGCCGGATTCTCGCTCCAGTTGATAATATCTATTTTCTCTCCGCCGAGTTCATCTACTACTGCATTAACTCTGGCTCCGTTAACTCCGACACATGCACCTACCGCATCAACGTTAGGATCCTTGGACCAGACTGACATCTTGGTTCTTGAGCCGGCTTCTCTTGCAACATTCTTAATCTCAACTGTGCCATCACGCACTTCTGTAACTTCTTCTTCAAAAAGTCTCTTAACCAGTTCCGGATGTGTTCTTGAAACAAGGATACGCGGTCCTTTCTTATCATCCTTAACCTCTACAACGTATACCTTAATTCTGTCGTTAGGTTTGTAATGCTCGCCCTTGACCATTTCACTCTCATTAAGAACGGCATCCGCTCTTCCGAGATTAATTATAAGATTACGTCCGGCATATCTTTGTACCACACCGGTCATAACATCTTTTTCTTTGCTGTAATAATCATCATAAAGAACCCTGCGCTCTTCCTCGCGGATTTTCTGAAGAATTACATTCTTGGCAATCTGGATTGCGATTCTTCCGAGTTCTGCCGACTTGACATCAATGTTTACGGTATCTCCGATGTCGTATTTGGAATTAATCTCTTTTGCTTTTGCGAGACTTATCTGCGTAACGTCATCCTCTACATTCTCAACAACTTCTTTAGCCGCAACCACTGAGAAATCTCCTGTATCCGGATCAACTTTGGCAATAAAATTGTCCGCTTTACCGTAATGGTTCTTGCAGGCCGTAAGAAGTGAATTTTCTATTGCCTCAATTAAGGTGTCTTTACTGATTTTCTTTTCTTTTTCCAGAGCACTGAGTGCTTCCATTAAATCACTGTTCATTTTTTCATTTATCCTCCTAATTATCTAAAAATATACAGTCTGTCTTATAACGGCGATATCACGCCTCTCAAAAACCTTCTCACTGCCATCTTCCAGTCCGATAGTGACCGTGTCCTTATCATATGCGTTCAGAAGTCCGACATAATCTTTCTTATGCTCAACCGGCTTATATAACTTAAGTTCAACTTCTTCACCGATATTGCGTTCGAAATCCTTGTCTTTCCTGAACGGTCTGCCAAGTCCCGGGGAGCTTACCTCCAATATATAGGACTCTGCAATAAAATCCTTCTCATCCAGCTTGTCACTGAATGCTCTGCTTACCACTTCGCAATCATCCACGGTAATTCCGCCCGGCTTATCAATATATGCCCTGAGGTAATTATTCTGACCTTCTTTGACATACTCAATATCCACAAGCTCGTATCCGTTGGATTCGATTATCGGCATAATAAGCTTCTCTGCCATTGCTTCGTAATCGTCACGTTTTGCCACACTGTCACATCCTTTCTATGGCATTTGTTTTCCATACAAAAGAGTGAGCTCCGAAAAGCTCACTCCTAGTAAAATCATCATTGACTGTAAAATAATATCATACTCTCAAATAAAATGCAAGTACTTTTTATTCTGCTGTCGTATCCGCATCTGTTTCTGTCTCATCGGATTTAAAATCATACGAAAAACAGTTCTTGATCGCGTCTGCCTTACTGCTTGTAATATAGTATATTGCATCTGATTTGTCTGACTTGACGCTGTATGTTTTATTATCCGAATCAAGTGTTCCTATTGTTAATGTAATGACGGAATCTTTATCATTCTCATCTGTGTACCCTATCTTAATAGTGCACGTCGGGTCATCCAGACCATATGCGGCAAGCGTTTTATCATCAGATTTATATTCAAGACATCCGTCATATGTTATGTCAAGTGCATTACGCACAGATGATAAATCTGTCGTATCCGTGACTTCATATGCTTCGCCTCCGTTTACGGATGCATTCCACACAACATTTGGAACTTTATCACCATTCTCATCTGTCTCATCTTCCGAATATACATCCACGCTTCTGTCCTTATTAAGTACAAGGCTGCTGCCGTCCTTACTTGCAAGGCTGAAACTGTAATATTTGCTGTCCCAGACTGTATTGACACTGTCTATCCTGGCAAAATGCACTATCTCATCCGCCTTGATATCATCCATACAGGAAATGCTGCATGTATATACCGTATCATTTTCTGCATCCTTTACATAGTATTCGCTGTCATAGCTTTTACCTATATAAATAGTCTGTCTGCCACCGTCCGGGGATGTGATTTTCACGGTATATGCCGGATTCTTAAGCCCGTAGCTTTCTATCGAATCCGCATTACTGATTTCCCGGCTTGCCAAAAGTCCTGCAAATTCATCGGCTATTTTCTTAATAATTGATGAGTCCAGCGGAAATTCACTGTCTCCGTCATAATTCCACGTACCGTCCTTACATGTAAAAGTAAAATTTCCGAAGCTTATTGCTGAAAGTTCATCGTAATCATTAACCTTAATTGCAGCAGCCAACGATTCCGCTTCACTTTCTTTCTGGCTTTTTTCAGAGTTGAACTTCGTTACTTTCTTAATAATGATATTTCCGGCAACGAGCACTACAAGGATTGATGCTAGAATTATTATTATTTTAATCTGTTTATTCATTCTGCACCACCTCTAAAGCTTTCTTCTGCCAAACCATCTTAAGAATCCGAGGATAAGAAGCGCTACCGGAATTATACCGATAAATATGGCACCGATTCCGCTTCCGTTGGCTATCGTGTTATATGTTGTCTGAAGGCTTATGCTGTCTATCGATATGTTGCTGACATCATCAAAATTAGCTGTTATCGAATTCATGAACACCTGCAGGTCCATAAGATTCGTATAATATGACGTAAATTTATCATCAATGATCGAAGCCGAGCCAAAAACAGTAAATCTTGATTCGTCTTTTGTTGCGGCTGCGGCAAGTGTATATTTGCCTTCGGTATAATCATTCTCACCGACAACGGCTGCGCCTTTATTGGATGTTGTAAGAAATTCATCAACCGTAACTCCGTCTGTTTTCTCAACTTTCAATCCAAGCGAACCAAATAAAAGTGTATATTCTTCCGGACCGAATTTGCCGGTTATGTCGCCCGAGCTGTAATTAGGGAAAATCTGATATACATTCTGTCCGTAATATCTCTCGGTATCGGCGATATATCCGTTTACCTTTGAAATTCCGTAATCTGCCATAAGCGCGTCAAAATTCGGTGTTTCGGTCGTAGTATCAGCTAATACAACTGTCATTTTACCGCCGTTTTCCATATACTCTCTGAGAAGCTTAAGCTCATCATCGGCAAGATCCTTCGTCGGCTGGTTGCATATAAGCATATCACAATCATCCGGGATTCCGTTATCTACGAGAAGGTTGACAGATTTCACATTGAAATTCGATTTGGATATAAGTTTCGATATATTTTTCCCGAGATCGCTCTCACCGTGTCCGCTTATTGTATATATAAGCTTGTTGTTTTCATTGGATACATAATCGATTGCTTTGGTAAGCTGGCCCTCTCCATCAAAAGACGTCTCATACGTACTTCCGTAGTAAGAGGTTGATGTAACGATTATGTCACTGAATGCAACTTTTGTGGTCTTATCTGTGGCATCACATTTGATAACGATATTGTTTTCCTCTGTATCATATGTGGTAAGAACCGAAGGATAAAGGACCGGATCCTTATATGTAACCTTGATATGGTCCGAATAATCGGCATATTTAGCAAGTAGTGTTGAAATTCTCTTATCCGTACTTTCTTTATCTTTAATTACAACTATCTCAACATCATTTTTCAATCCGTCAAGAACCGAATGTGTGGTATCACCTATTGAATACAGATCGTTACTGCTGACATCAATATTTCTGGCAGCCGTCGGAAGCTTTGAAAACATCACGTTGGCCGCTATTACAATAGCAATTATTACTACCATAATCACCGTGGAATAAGAACCTTTTCTAAAAGCCTTTGTTCCGATTAAATTATGTTTTTCTCTCTTCATGGCTGACCTCCTAGCTCCATCTTCTCTTATTAAGACTTGAAACAGTCAGCATAAGGAAGACAAAAATAATGGAAATATACATTACTATTCCGCTTATATCAAACAGATTGTAATACGCAATGTCCGATATAGGTTTGGATAAATCCATTTTATCGGTAACTGCATTGAGCCATGTACTGAGTAAGGATGACTTTGCAAGGCGAACAGCCAGTAATGCTATAAATCCTGCGCCGCCGATTGCTCCGGCAATTATCCAGTTCTTTGTCAAAGCATATATTATAAGGAACACAAGTACAAGCAGAACCATAAGACCGATGTGTGCTGCCATTACCGTGTTCGGTATGTATCCGGTAAGTCCGCTCCAGAACACCAGCAGGAATACAGCCGCAAACGAACCGACTGCCGCTATGATCTGGCTCTCCGTAAGTGATGATATGAACACACCAATGCTGATGTACACAAGTCCAAAGAAGAACGCCGTAAATATTGTGAGATAGTCAACCTTAAGATATGATGTGCTTCCCTTAAGATTAATGATAAGCGGGCACAGACATGACACAAGCAACGGTATTGCATATATAACCGCATATGCCAGGAATTTGCCAAGCACAATCTGCCATATCCTGACCGGTGTCGTAAGAAGCATCTGGTCGGTGCGGCTCTTTCTTTCCTCGGCAAAAGAACGCATTGTCAAAAGCGGCGTTGCAAACATCATTATCGAAAGTGCACTCATAAGTGAATATGAGAATCTCGGATATCCATATGAAAGATTATATATGTAAAAATATATTCCTATCAGGATAATCATTACCGCGCAGAAAACATATCCCAACATAGAATTAAAGAAGGATTTAATTTCTTTTGAAAATATTGCACCCATTATTCGGCCTCCTTTGTGTCGGATGTAAGCTCAATGAAGAGTTCCTCAAGCGACTTGGTTATTTTATGCATTTCATAAACCGGTATGCGGCTCTGTGCCAGTGCATAGAAAACAGCTTCAAGTGTATCATCCTTGCCATCATAATCAATCGTTGCCTTGACAAAATCATCTTCTGTCTTACATTCCGTCTCATTTATTCCCGGCACCTCTGCAATGGCATTTCTGAAGCTTCCTTCGTCAGCTTTGGCCAGAATCTCAAGTTCACAGGTCTCACCCATATATTTATACAGATTATCTATCGTATCGCTGGCAACCAGACGTCCATGGGATATTATCAATACATAATCACATACTTCACTGACTTCCGAAAGAATATGCGAACTTAAAATGACCGTATGATTCTTCGCAAGTTCTTTAATAAGGTCCCTTATCTCGATAATCTGCTTCGGGTCAAGACCTACTGTCGGCTCATCAAGTATTATTATATCCGGAAAACCAAGGACCGCATATGCAAGTCCGACTCTCTGTCTGTAACCTTTGGACAGATTCTTTATAAGCCTGCCCTCCACATCCTTGACATGAGCCATCTCCTTCGCCTGTTCGATGAAATCCTCTGATTTATCTTTCGGAAGTTTCTTAAGCTTCGCGGCAAAATGCAGATATTCGTTAACAGTCATATCCGTATAAAGCGGCGGTATCTCCGGCAGGTATCCTATGCATTTCTTGGCTTCCTCCGGTTCGTCAAGCACATTATGTCCGTCTATTATGACATCACCGCTTGTCGCACCAAGATATCCCGTTATTATATTCATTGTAGTGGATTTACCGGCACCGTTCGGTCCCAGAAAACCGTAAATTCTTCCCGGTTCAAGTGTAAACGACAGATTGTCAACGGCTGTATGACTGCCATATTTCTTGACCAGATTCTTAACTTCAATCACAACTGATTCCTCCTTACATTCAGCCAATTTACAAAATATTATATGGAAAATTTATGGTTAAAATTAGTCCAAAAAATGTTTTATTTGTGTATTTAATGTGACAATTGCGTGAAAAAAATCCCGCCACACCGTGTCAGCCGGCATAGCGGGTATAAATATTCCTATTCTGCTTAGTTAGTCTTGTGAATGTGCGTGTACAGATGATCCTGGCAATATTCATAATTGCCTGCACACTTGGAGCAGAACCTGAATACAAGGTCATCCCCGTCCTTCTCCGTTCTTCCACAGACCGCACAACGGTGCTTGGTGATTCCTGCATTCCGTGCCGCCTTATCAGTTCTCTGCTTTCTGGCAAAATCGCGGTGCATCTTCCGCTGCGAGCGGTTCATCCGGATATAATTGCGCGTTGTGAAGAAAAATACAATAAAATTGAGCATCGAAGAACCTATCACAAAAGGATATACAAATCCAACGTTCCCATTCATTAACATGCCGGAAATCATCTCATACACAAGGAAGGCACCATATACAACGCCCAGCCATTTAACCTTGATCGGTATAATAAACATCAACAGCACCTGATTATCCGGGAATGTCGCAGCATATGCCAGAAAAATCGACATATTGACATAATATGTGCTGAATACATATGAAAGTGACTCAAAAACAGTGTATTCACTGTATATTCCGTTCAAAAGTTCCGGCCTGAACAAATAGCAGAAGCCCATCATAAGAAAGCTTCCGATTAATGTAAAAAACATACCGGCAAACAGATAAAGATTATACTGGAATGTTCCCCATGTCCTCTCAAGCGACGTTCCTATTGAATAATAGAACACCAGCATGATTATCGCAAAGAATATATTATTCTCTCCCGGCGGAATAAGGATCCAGCTTACAATTCTCCACACCTGTCCGTGTACGATTGCGTATGGATTAAGTGTGAGATACTCCATAAATGTCGGTGCCGCAAATTCGATAATATATCCCGCCACATAACACAGAATCAGTATAAGTGAAAGATTACGTATGGCAAACCTGCCGAATTTATGTTCCAGTTTATATATAAAATTCATATTATGTCATCTCCTGCTTTCTAAAACAAGTCTTTTTTACGGAAGATAAATGCTATTATCAACGATATAATAAGTGATATTCCTATTACAATCGGGAATCCCCATTCGCTGTCAGCAAACGGCATTGAAAACGACTTAACATTCATTCCGTAAAAGCTGGCAATCATGGTAGGGATTGAAAGCACAATTGTTATCGTGGTAAGAAACTTCATAACACTGTTCTGGTTATTGGATATAACCGATGCGAAAGTATCCATCGTTCCGTTAAGAATTCCACTGTATATATTGGCCATCTCAATAGCCTGCTTATTCTCTACAATTACATCTTCTATAAGGTCCTCGTCCTCCGGGTATTTCTTGATGGCACTGAACTTAAGCAGTTTCTCAAGAACTATCTCATTCGCCTTAAGCGATGTTGTGAAGAACACAAGGGATTTCTCCAATTCGAGAAGTTCGATAAGTTCTTTATTACGCGTAGCCTCATGAAGCTTCTGTTCTATGCTGTCGCTTCGTCTGTCAATAATTCTGAGGTAATTCAGATACAGCGTCGCATTCCGGTAAAGTATCTGAAAAATAAATCTCGTCTTCATATGTGTATAGAAATTCCTGACTCTTCCGTCCATAAAGGCCGTGAGAACCGGAGTATCTTCAAGACATACAGTAATTATCGTGTCATTGCATAACACAATCGATAATGGTATTGTACCATACCAGTCCTTCTCATTTCTCTCCTCAATAGTAGGTATATCAACAAGGATAAGTGTATAATTATCCTCGACATCAATTCTTGAACGTTCTTCTTCATCAAGAGGTGCCCTCATATCAGTAGCATCGATATCATATCTGGTCGCAACCTCATGCAGTTCCTCGGCTGTCGGGTTCGTCATAGCCACCCAGCATCCGGGTTCAAAATTCTCAATCTGAAGGACTCCACTTTCGGCAGTCTTAAAAATCTTAACCATAGTTCCTCCTTATGGCTACGGTTGGATTTCTGAAAGCCCGTCTAACGCATACAGTCCGCAGCCATATGAAAATAGTATTTTCCCAAGGTACAACTGTGATAATTATCAGGTCCGCTTTCCATATGTCCACTTCCTTCCGTTTCAATTTTTTCATTCAACTAATTATATTTTACCCATAATGCTTTGTCAAGAATTCCGTTTACTTTAGTTTTTTTTAATATTTTTTTTGCATCATCACAGTTGAAAAAAGAAGTTCTTTCATATATAATAAAGATTTGTTAAGAAATTGTTAAATTTAATTGATTTTTATAAGGAGGTACGGCACTTTACGCCGCACAATATGAGTAATTTATACAAACTTGGAATCGATATCGGTTCCACAACCGTAAAGGTTGCATTGATGAATGATAATGATGACATAATTTTTTCCGATTATGAGAGACATTATGCCAATATTCAGGATACTTTAGCAAATCTCTTAAGAAAGGCCCGCGAAATAACGGGTCCTATTTCGGTACATCCCGTGATTACCGGTTCCGGCGGACTTACACTCGCCAACCATCTTGAAATTCCATTTAACCAGGAGGTTGTTTCCGTATCAACTGCGCTGCGCCACTATGCACCGCAGACCGATGTCGCAATCGAGCTCGGTGGTGAGGATGCCAAAATCATATATTTTACAGGCGGTATCGATCAGAGAATGAACGGAATCTGTGCCGGCGGTACAGGCTCATTCATTGACCAGATGGCGTCACTGCTTCAGACTGATGCTGCCGGTCTTAATGAGTATGCCAAGAATTATAAAGCAATATACCCTATCGCAGCCAGATGCGGTGTGTTCGCCAAGACCGATATCCAGCCGCTCATTAATGAAGGTGCCACGAAAGAGGATTTATCCGCCTCTATTTTTCAGGCTGTTGTCAACCAGACAATAAGCGGTCTCGCATGCGGTAAGCCGATACGCGGACATGTCGCATTCTTAGGCGGCCCACTGCACTTTCTTTCCGAACTCAAAGAAGCATTTATCAGGACACTTCATCTTACCGATGAGTACATAATTGCTCCGGATAACTCGCACCTCTTTGCAGCAATCGGTTCAGCACTGGCTTACAAAGAAGATGCCGAAGCAGACATTGACGCACTTATTGAAAGACTCTCGTCCAACATTAAGATGGATTTTGAAGTTGAACGTATGGAACCGCTTTTTGCTGATAAGAAAGCATATGACGATTTCATTGCACGTCATGACAAAGCAACCGTTAAAAAAGGTGATCTTGCCACATACAAGGGCAACTGCTATATGGGTATCGATGCCGGTTCAACAACAACCAAGGTTGCCCTCGTTGCCGAGGACGGAACTCTTCTTTACTCGTTCTATGATAACAATAACGGAAGCCCTCTTGCCACATCCATCAGGGCAATTACCGACATATATAATAAGCTTCCCGAGGATGTACATATCGTCCGCTCCTGCTCTACCGGATATGGTGAAGCGCTTATCAAATCCGCTCTTATGCTTGATGAAGGCGAGGTTGAGACGGTTTCACATTATTACGCCGCTGCCTTCTTCGACCCGGAAGTAGACTGCATACTTGATATCGGCGGTCAGGACATGAAATGCATTAAGATTAAGGATCACACGGTTGACGGCGTACAGCTTAATGAAGCATGTTCTTCAGGCTGTGGTTCGTTCATCGAGACATTTGCCAAATCCCTCAACTATTCGGTTCAGGATTTTGCCAAAGCCGCTCTTTTTGCGGAGCATCCTATAGACCTCGGAACCAGATGCACCGTATTTATGAACTCCAAGGTTAAGCAGGCACAGAAGGAAGGCGCAACCGTCGCCGACATCTCTGCCGGACTTGCATATTCCGTAATCAAGAACGCCCTTTACAAGGTTATCAAGCTTTCAGATGCAAGAGAGCTTGGCAAAAATATCGTAGTCCAGGGCGGTACTTTCTATAACAACGCCGTACTCAGAAGCTTTGAAAAAATAGCCGGAGTCGAAGCCATTAGACCTGATATCGCAGGAATTATGGGTGCTTTCGGTGCCGCACTCATCGCGCGCGAGCGTTATGAAGGTCAGGAAAGCTCCATGCTTGGTCTTGAACAGATAATGGCACTTAAATATGAAACAAGCATGACAAGATGTCAGGGATGTAATAACCACTGTCTTCTCACGATCAATAAATTCAACGGTGGCCGCCAGTTTATCTCCGGAAACCGTTGTGAACGCGGTCTCGGAAAGGAACGTAACAAGGACCACCTTCCTAATATGTATGAATTTAAGAACAAGCTTCTTTTCTCATACAAATCGCTTGACCCTGATAAGGCTCCGCGCGGAACCGTAGGCCTTGCAAGAGCCCTTAATATGTATGAGAACTACCCATTCTGGCATACATTTTTCACAAAGCTTGGTTTCAGGGTTGTGCTTTCACCTAAATCGAGCAGACAGATATATGAACTCGGCATAGAATCCATTCCAAGTGAATCGGAATGTTATCCGGCCAAGCTTGTCCACGGACATGTATCTTGGCTGATACATCAGGGCATCAAGTTCATATTTATGCCATGTATCCCATATGAGAGATGTGAAGATGAGACCACCAATAATCATTTCAACTGTCCTATTGTCACCTCATATGGTGAAAACATCAAAAACAATATGGAAGAACTCAAGGATAATGATGTCAGATTCATGAATCCGTTCATCTCATTTGCCAATGAAGAGGTTGCAAGCAAAGAGCTTTGCAAGGTATTTGGGAAGGAATTCGGCATTCCGGCATCCGAAACCGCAGCCGCATGTAAAGCAGGCTGGGACGAAATGATTTCCTGCCGTATGCAGATCCGCGCAGAGGGTGAAAGAATCCTTAAATATCTTGAAGAAACAGGACGCCGTGGCATTGTCCTTGCAGGCCGTCCTTACCACATTGACCCGGAGATCAACCACGGAATACCAGAGCTTATCAACTCCTACGGCATTGCCGTACTTTCAGAGGATTCCATCTGTCATCTCGGCAAGGTTGAACGTCCTATAATTGTAATGGATCAGTGGACTTACCACTCCCGTCTCTACGCAGCTGCAAGTTACGTAAAGACACGGGATGACATCGATATGATTCAGCTTAACTCCTTCGGATGCGGACTTGATGCCGTGACAACGGACTGTGTTAATGACATTCTCTCATCCGGAAGCAAAATATATACAGTCCTTAAGATTGATGAGGTCAATAACCTCGGTGCGGCAAGAATCCGAATCCGTTCGCTTATCGCTGCCCTTAAGGTACGCGAACATAACAAATATGTACGCAAAATCCAACCGGCCGCATATCAGCGTGTTGAATACACCAAGGAAATGCAGGATGATAAATATACAATACTTTGTCCTCAGCTCTCACCAATGCATTTTAATATTTTACAACCAGCACTCAATTCATGCGGGTACCGTTTTGTAATGCTGCAGAACATGGACAAATCAGCTGTTGACACCGGACTCAGGTTCGTTAATAACGATGCATGCTATCCTTCAATCATAATTACCGGTCAGATTATGGAAGCTCTCCTTTCCGGCAAATATGATCTGAACCGTACTGCGGTCGTAATCACACAGACCGGAGGGGGATGCCGTGCAAGCAACTACATCGGTTTTATCAGAAGAGCTCTTATAAAAGCCGGTCTTGAACACATCCCTGTAATTTCACTCAGTGCTCAGGGTATTGAACATAATTCAGGACTGAAATATAATTATACTCTTCTCAAGAAAGCCATGATGGCTTTACAATATGGTGATGTAATCATGAACGTCCTCTACAGGACAAGGCCTTACGAAAAGGTTCCGGGTTCAGCCAACGCACTGGCAGATAAAATGCGCGACTTATGTGCGAAGAGTTTTGATGACCCGCATTTGTCGGTCCGCAAATTCAATAAAGTTGTTAAACAGATAATAGATGAATTTGATAATCTCCCACTTCTTGATATAACCAAACCGCGTGTCGGCGTTGTCGGTGAGATACTTGTCAAATTCCATCCTACCGCTAATAACAATATTGTCGAACTTCTGGAAAAGGAAGGCTGCGAAGCCGTTGTACCTGATTTTATGGGATTTTTCCTGTACTGTGCGCAGAATGCTTACTTTAAGACAGAGCATCTTGGAGCAAGCCGTAAGTCATTGATGATCAATAAAACTGTCATCACACTCCTTGAAGGCTTAAGAAAGCGTTCCGGCAGACTTCTCGCACAGAGCAAGCGTTTCCATGCGCCGATGCATATCTCGGATTTACAGAAACTTTCCGTTCCTTATGTATCAAGCGGTAACCAGACCGGTGAAGGCTGGCTGCTCACAAGCGAAATGGTAGAGTTGATCAACAGCGGCACCAAGAATATCGTATGCTGCCAGCCGTTCGGCTGTCTGCCTAACCACATCGTTGGTAAGGGTGTCATCAAGGAAATCCGTCAGGCATTCCCTGATGCCAACATCATCGCCGTCGATTATGATTCCGGTGCAAGCGAAGTCAACCAGCTTAACAGAATTAAACTCATGCTTGCAACAGCAATGAAAAACATATAAAACAAAAGGGATGTAAAAGCCATAAGCTTTTACATCCCTTTAATATTGTATTATTAGTTACTCCGGTATTACAAGTCCGCCGCTGACAAGCTCTCCGGTATATATCGAGTATGCCCCGCTCACTTCATTATTTTCGGAAATATCGCCATCGTACTTTGCGGACACTATATCTCCGGTTTGGATATTTCCGAGTTCGATACATCTTCTCATCCTTATGTCATCAGTGTAAACCTTGTACACTCTGCCTTTTCCGGCATCTTCGCAAAGAATGCTGTCATCTATAAGAACATATCCGTCGCCTATTTCCGTCAGCGTACCCTCTATTGATGCCTCGTATACGACTTTTTCTGCTTTTCTGCCATTCTTTCTGGCATAATCAATAATTTCACGCGCTGTTTTTTCCCCGATATAATATGTGTAACCGTAATCCAGAATATTGGTTTCAAGATACCCGCTTTCAGATATATAAATCACTTTCTTATACACGCCAAGTGCGTCTGAACTCACGCAGAATGTCAGATACTCAATGCCATCCCTGTTAAATGCATCATCTGAACACAGTTTTGCGTCCGAATATCCCGTTAATACATCCCAAATATACGAATCATTCTCTATGCTGTAATTGCCTTTTTCATCATATCCGTAACATTCCGTAAAATTGTCCAAACGCATATTCTGTCTAAGGTTATAGTTTTCTAACAGTTCACCGACGGTAGCCGGATCCTTGAAGTCACTCACCATATATACATAGAAATCTTTGTCATTTCCGGCTGCCACCATATATTCAGGCGCAATTCCTTTAATCTTTCGTACCTTAAATGTTGCCGTATATTTCTTACCTGTTGTATCATCCGTTCCGGACGCCACTGCATCGCCGATTGTTTCTCCCAGAAATTCATCACCGATTATGCGACAATTTCTTATACTATATGTCGTGTTGTCCAGACTTATGGTACGATATTTTTCACCATCGGTAAGGTATTTCCACGGCCACACAATATTGCTCTCAGCTCCGTTGACATGGTATTTGTATACGCGTTCACCACCGCTATTGTTATTATGTGTCAGATGCGGCGCTATCAGAATACCGGCAAGCACCAACACAACTGCCGCAGCAGCCGCACTGCACCACTTTACCCACAAACGCCGCGGTTTCCGGTTGCTTTTTTCCGCTGATTCAATCAGCTTATCATCAATATTTCCTATTGCGTTTACTATTTTCATATCCAGATATCCTCCTTTACCAGATAATCTCTTAACTTCTTACGGGTATGCAACAACATATTTTTCACTTTGCTTTCAGTAAATGAGTATCTTGCCGCAATTTCCTTAACGGAGTCAAAAAAATAGTATTTCCGGATAAAAACATTTCTGGCTTCCGCCTTTTGTCCGCGTAAAAATCTGCTTATGGCGCTTCCAAGCTCTTCCCCGGTAATATCTTTCACACATCTTTCATCCGGAAGGACCGCTTCAAGCTCTTCGAGCGAGACCGACATATCTCTTGAACGCTTATCGCGGGTGATAAATTCCAGTTTTTTTAACGATAAATTTCTGGTTATCCTGCTTATAAAAGCCATAAAATTGTCCGGTCTCGCCGGTGGTATTGCATTCCATACACCGACATAAGCATCACTGACACATTCCTCCGCATCTTCTTTGTTGTTTAAAATATTATATGCAATATGGTGACAAAGTCCTCCGTATCTTGAATCCGTTTCCTTAATAGCCTGCTCATCTCTCTGAAAATAAAGCTCTATAATCTCTGAATCATTCACGCTGTTCACCTCCCTTGCCTGATTCAAAAGCGCTTTCACCTATTATGTACGCATTTACACCCCTTTGGTCTCAAAAAAGCAGGATGAATTTTCACCCTGCTTACAAAAAACATATTCTGCTAAATATTCGGTATCTGCCAGTCAATCGGTTCAACCCCATTGGCCTTAAGAAATTCGTTGCATTTACTGAAATGCCTGCATCCAAAGAAGCCTCTGTACGCCGAAAGCGGGCTCGGATGAGGTGCCTTGAGCACAAGGTGCTTCGGATTCGTGAGCATAGCCGCCTTCTTACCTGCCGGCGCACCCCACAACAGATACACAATCGGTCTGTCCTGCGCGTTGACCGCCTGAATGACCGCGTCAGTGAACTGTTCCCAGCCTCTGCCCTGATGTGAATTGGCCTGATGTGCTCTTACGGTAAGCACGGTATTGAGCAACAATACACCCTGGTCCGCCCAATGTTTGAGGTATCCGTTATTCGGTATATAGCATCCCAGATCATCATGCAGTTCTTTATAGATATTCTGCAATGATGGCGGTATCTCTTTCTGATCCGGCGGAACCGAAAAACTGAGTCCGTGCGCCTGATTCACATTATGATAGGGATCCTGTCCCAACAACAGAACCTTTACCTTGCTAAGAGGTGTGAAATGAAACGCATTAAAAATATCGTCCGCCGGCGGATATATAACCGCCTTGGAATATTCATCTTTAACAAAATTAAATAAGTCTCTGTAATATAGCTTATGGAATTCTCCTGAAATCGCATCAAGCCAGTCATTATCTATCGCTGCCATTATCAAATCCTCACTGAAATACCTTTATCTTTAAGATATTTCTTTAAATCCGTTATCTCTAATTCCTTATAGTGAAAAAGTGATGCCGCAAGTGCTGCTTCTGCATGTCCTTTAGCAAAAGCATCATAAAAATGCTCCATCGTTCCTGCTCCGCCGGATGCAATTACCGGAATTCCCACACTGTCCGCAATTGTCCTCGTAAGTTCTATATCATATCCTGCCTTTGTTCCGTCTCCATCCATACTTGTAAGAAGTATTTCTCCGGCGCCAAGCTCATATGCTTTCTTCGCCCACTCCACAGCATCAAGTCCTGTATTGATCCGGCCTCCGGCCTTATACACTTCCCAGCCATCGCCGTCTGTTCTGTGTTTCGCATCTATCGCAACCACAACACACTGGCTTCCAAACTTTAATGCTGCCTCACTTATCAGCTCCGGTCTGTCTATTGCCGCCGAATTTATCGATATTTTATCCGCGCCTTCCCTTAGGAGTACTTTAAAATCTTCAATGCTCCTGATTCCGCCTCCTACCGTAAAAGGTATAAAAACCTTGGCTGCAACTCTCCTTACAAGGTCAACTGTCGTATTCCTTCCGTCAGACGTTGCCGTTATATCAAGAAATACAAGTTCATCCGCACCGGCTTTATCATATGCCGCCGCCACTTCAACCGGATCTCCGGCATCTCTCAGATTAACAAAATTAGTTCCTTTAACTACCCTTCCGTTATTACAGTCCAGGCATGGTATTATTCTTTTGGTATACATATGACAACTCCTACAGATTCGCAAAATTCTCAAGTATCTTTAATCCAATCTCACCGCTTTTTTCCGGATGAAACTGACATGCAAAAATATTATCTTTCTCAATCGATGCGTGCACATGTGCCGCATACTCGCTTGTCGCAGCCACAATATTCTCATCATCCGCCTTCAGGTAATACGAATGTACAAAATATACATATGACTGATCCGGCACGCCCTTAAACAGCCTTGCACCCGGCTTAATATCCAGTGAATTCCATCCTATCTGCGGTATCTTAAAGCCTTTGTCTTCCGGGAACCTGATTATCTTTCCCGGCAATATACCAAGACCTTCGACTCCCGGTGATTCCTCGCTGCTGTCAAATAACAGCTGCAATCCCAGGCATATTCCCAGAAAAGGCTTTCCCATATCAGCAACCTCGCGTATCGTATCTGTCAAGCCATACTTATTCAGTCTCTCCATAGCATCACCAAACGATCCGACACCCGGAAGCACAACTTTATCTGCACTCTTAATCAGCTTGCTGTCATTCGTGACAACCGTCTCCTGTCCAAGATACTCAAGCGCTTTCTCAACGCTCTTTATATTTCCGGCATCATAATCTATAATTGCTATCATTCTGTCTATTCCTTTCAAACCAAGCAATACTCTAACATCTGTGTACTACATTGGATTGTAGCACATTCCAAACTCATTGTCTATTTTTTAAATCTGTTTTTCCACTCTGAAATGAATGACAAAATTGCAGCTATCAAACTTGTAGAAAAAAATTAAATCATACGTTTATAATAAGCATTGATATTTATGATCTAAGAACACTTCAGTTATATCAGCTGCTACATCTCCATCTAAATCAACACTGTTTACAGTGAACCCATAAAATGCATTAAATATCTGTTCCATTTTTTTCACCTTGTCGCTTGAAAACGGCAGGGCGCCGCTTTTTATGGCACTATGTTGTGCTTTAAGCCGCATGAGGGATTGTTAGGGGCTTCTCTTTGTTTTCATAATTACCTCGCTGTATTTGGTATCTGTTGATATCAGTGTATCAGCTGCCGGAGCAAAAGTGAAAAGGCATAAGTGTGAAATACACAGTATACATGGAATCCGGCAAAAAATTTTTGGGTTATGACCGAGAAATTGCTTATTTCCCCAAAACAGTCGCCAAGGAAATAAATACGGCACAGCGGTTTTTATGCCCTCTGTGCCGTATTTGCGATGTTTCCATGATGGTTCGTTAATTGTTACTTATCTCTGATTATTTGACGGAATGCCTTTTCCTATTATCAAATACCGTTACACCTGTCAGAACACCGCCGCTTACAAACAGCAGTGCGATCCACAGCATGAGGTTGCTTATATCGCCGGTCTGAGGAGACTTCGGCAGCTTCGCCGTTACGGTGTCGGCTTTGGTGATTTCCTTGGTGCCGTCTTTATCACTGTAATACTTTCCACAGCCGCTGCAGTACCAATACTCGATGTTGCCCTCGGCATCCTCGGTCGCCGCCTTGGCCGGGAAATGCTTTAAGTCGGTGTGGTTCTTCGGGTCAGGCTCTCCGTAGGCTTTGCCGCAGACTTCGCATACCGCTTTTTCGGTGCAAGTGGCTGTGCCGCCGGTATGACCGTTGTTGACCGTTACGGTCATCTCGGTGGTGTTGCCCACCCTGTCGGTGACAACGATTTTCTGCTCGCCGTCTGCCGGAGCAAGGGTAAAGCTGCCGGTTGCGTCAAGCGTGACCGCCGTGCCGTTTACGGTAACGGTATCCACATACTTTTCGTCAACGGTGACCGTCTGCGCCTCGCAGTAGGTCTTGCCGTTTTCTATGCCGGTGATCACAGGGCTTGTGCCGTCAAGCACAATGCCGTCCGAGCAGATGTAGTCCGTATTGCCTGCATTATCGGTCAGTCTGACATAGATAATGTATTCGTTATCGGGGTCAATGCCGAAGGGTGCTGTGTACGCTGTGAAGGTTATGCCGTCAAGCTCCGCTTTTGTCAATTCCTTATCTGACAGCAGATATTCAATCGTTACCGTCTCACCGCTGTTGTCGACTGCGGTGATCGTAACCGTTTGCGTATCCTTAAAGAACAGACCGAATGTGATGTTGTTGAGGAACACTTTCCAACTGTTCTCGCTGATTTTAATTTCGCCCGTAGGCTTTTCGCTGTCTTTCCACTGCGCCGTGACAGTCATATCCTCGGCGGGCATGGTCGTGGGAATTTCCCTGTCCCAGCCGATAAAGGTATATCCTTCTCTTGTCGGGTCGGCAGGAGCGGTAATTGGTGTGCCGTAATCCTGCGTTATGGTAATATCCGCTTTGCCGTTTTCGGGTTTGACTGTGATGGTATATTGATTGATCTCCCACTTCGCCCAATATTCCTTATTGCCCGTTTCGGTGTTGCTGATCGCCGTAACAGGAGAGCTGGTCAGATTTTCGTTGTCATACCAGCCCTTGAAGGTGTACCCGGTGCGCGTCACATCTGTCGGGAGTGTTGCGCCCACGCCGTAGGTGTAGGAGGTGACATTGCCGCTGTTGATAGTGCCGTCGCCCGCGTTCAGCGTGACGGTATAGGTCGGGGCTGTCCACTGCACCGTCAGTTCCGTCACATCAGCAGGAACACTGGCACCGGGGGCGTAGGAATTGCCATTGCTGTCAAGCCACATAAAGTAACTGCCTGTATCTCCGGCCGGGCGGGTCAAACCGCCGGATGCAGGCGCGGTAAACTTGCTGCCGTTTTTCACGATGATGTGAATAGCATCGGAGCTGCCGCCCAGCTTGCCGCCGCCAAGGTTGAGGGTAACGGCTTTCAGCCCGTCAGCGCCCAGCGTGCCGGGGTTCGGGACTTCAAGGACGGGGCGGAAGCCGAAGGTCGGGTAAGAAGAAGAAGACGAGGTATTGTAGCTGGTCCAGAAACGGGCCGAACGGTTCCACCCGCGAACCGCACGGGACGACGCCGAAATTCTTATAGTAGTATCTTGTCCACACGAAAGCATCTCCCTCCAGTTTTTGATATATCCGTCGTCCTTATCCAGTATCTTATCCCATTCGTTGCTTTTGGGCGTGCCGCGTTCTGAATCACCTGAGCCTGTATAACTACTTCCCACAGACGGTGCGCGCAGGGTATAGTCCACGCTGCCGGCGACATAGTCCTTGCCGAAAATCAGACTCGCAGTATCTAAGTCATTCCAGCTTACCGTATGCGTTACGACATAGTCCGCCACAAACAGGCTGTGGGGATATTTTTTCTGCTGTGCATATTCCTCGGTGGTTGCCATCTCCGACATGAGCTTGTAGGCGTCCACCGTCCCTGCGTAGGTAAAAGGCACATAGTGCAGGGTATTATCCGGCAGAGCATCGTTCACCGTGCCGGGAATACCCATTGCCGAGAGGTCAAAGTAATAGGTGCCGCCGGGGGTGAGGGAAAACTGTTCTGATAAAGCAAACTGCGCTGTGAGCTTGGTAACGTCCGCCGGAACACTGCCGCCGGGGGCGTAGGAATTGCCATTGCTGCCAAGCCACATGAAGTAGCTGCCTGTATTTCCGTCCGGGCGGGTCATGCCGTCGGACGCAGGCGCGGTAAACTCGCTGCCGGTTTTCACGATGATTTGAATATCCTCGGAGCTATTACCCAGCGTGCCGCCGCCAAGGTCAAGGGTAACGACCTTCAGTCCGTCAGAACCCAGTGTTTCAGCGTTCAGGACTTCAAGGACGGGGCGGAAACCGAGGCTCGGGTTGGAGCCCGTAGCAGAGTTGCTGTACCAGTTGCGGGCCGAAGAGTACCCGCGGCGCGCCCGGTACGACGCGTCGACAGAAGAAACATCCTGTCCCCACAAATACATTTTATTCCAGTTTTGGATATATCCGCTGTTCTTGTTCAGCACCGCGTCCCATTCGTTGCTTTGGGGCACGCCGCGTCGGGAATCGCCCAAACCTGTAGAGTTACTTCCCACAGACGGTGCGCGCAGGGTATAGTCCCTGTCTCTTA